>ENA-OWNT01000563-OWNT01000563.1-seawater-metagenome-genome-assembly--contig:-NODE-563-length-77292-cov-7.529262_pt1 | contig 77292 bp, 62 predicted proteins | sample MGYA00238136_ERZ651165 | MGnify/ENA primary metagenome ERZ651165 (study PRJEB26861, sample SAMN08777766) | seawater metagenome | isolation source: coastal seawater | place: USA: Florida | collected...
GCGAGCTCACCCAGGAAGCCGAGATCGGCAAGCTCTACCTGGGCGTGGTCAAGCGCACCGTCGACTTCGGCGCCTTCGTCGAGATCTTCCCCGGCACCGAGGGCCTGGTCCACATCAGCCACCTCGCCGAGGGCCGCGTGGAGCGCACCACCGACGTCGTCCGTGAGGGCGATGAGGTCCTGGTCCGCGTGATCGACATCGACCGCTCCGGCAAGATCCGCCTGTCCCGCAAGGAAGCCCTCACCGACGCCATCTGAGCCCGGTCGCTTCCCATCCGTGGGGTCCCGCTGATCACGGTCGGCGCGGACCCCACGTCGCGTTTGCCCCCTGACATTCCCAGACCCCCGGCCCGCCATGTTGCCCCGTCCCCACCTCCGCATCCAGGTCCTGCCCCATGGCGAGGGCCTCGACCTTCCCCGCTACGAGACCCCTGGATCTGCCGGACTCGACCTTCGGGCGGCCGTCGATGCGCCTCTCACCTTGCAGCCCTTCGACCGGGTGGCCGTGCCCACGGGCCTCATCGTCGCCATTCCGCCTGGCTGGGAGGGGCAGGTCCGCCCGCGATCTGGCAATGCCCTTCGCCTGGGGCTGTCCATGCCCAACAGCCCCGGCACCATCGACAGCGACTACCGCGGCGAGCTCAAGGTGCTGCTCATCCACCTCGGCCGTGAGCCCATCACCATTCCCCGCGGCATGCGCATCGCCCAGATGGTGCTCAGCCCGGTCGGACACGCCCGGATCGAGGTGGTGGACCAGATCGCCACCGACACCCAGAGAGGTGCCGGGGGCTTTGGCTCCACAGGGGTCTGACACCCGGCTTGCCTTGAGGGCAGGTGGGTGGCCGGCGGGGATACATTCGCGGCAAGGCCCCCAAGACGAGGTTTCCACCCATGTCCACGCTCGCCCTGCTGTTCGCCATGACCGCTGCCCAGGCTGGCTACGTCCCCGTCTGGTCGAACTCGCCCATTCCCACCGACGACATCCTCGACGGGGTGGACCGCTGGCGCGCCGGCTACGCAGACGACCCCTGGTATGGCGTGGATGCCGGTGACTACGGCACCTTCGCGCTCCCGCTCACCGACGACAACGGGGGCCGCTTCGGCGACGGCGGTCCTGCCGACAACTGGCTGGTCAACGACGCAGCACGCAGCTGGGACGGCTGGGCGAGCACCGTCATCTACACCGACGATGACGACACCGTGGGCATCGTGCTCAACCACTCCGCCGACGACACCTTCTACGGCATGGTCGCCATCGGCAGTGTGCGGGGCGGTTCCGATGGACTCGGCAACGGGAGCAACCCCCTCGGCTACGGCGAGGGCGCGCGGCTGGTGCTCTTCGAGGTCGACGGCGGCACGGTCACCGTCATCGATGAGGTGTCGGGCGTGTCGTGCTCCGCGGGCTCCTTCTGCAAGCTCGCCATCGGAAAGAACAACAGCCAGGTCTGGGGGCGCTTCTGGTCTGATCCCGACGCCGCCTGGGGGGACGCCGAAGTGCTGGTGGGCACCGACAGCACGCCCCTGCCTTCCGGGGTGGCCGGCTTCTACGCCTACGACGCCGGCTACGGCGACAGCGGCTACGGGAGCTACTTCAACGACCTTCGCCTGTACGCCTACGATGATGACGACGACGGTGTCATCGACGATGAGGACAACTGTGAGGACATCGCGAATGCCGACCAGGAGGACCGCGACGGCGACGGCATCGGCAGTGCGTGCGACGACGACGAAGGCACCGGCGACGACGGCGGCTCAGACGACGGTGGCGGCTCAGACGACGGTGGCGGCTCAGACGACGGTGGTGGCGATGAGGGCGGCACCGACGATGGCGGTGGCGACGAAGGCGGCGCAGGCGACGGCGCGGAAGACACGGGCGGGGTGGCCTGGGACGCCGAGGGTCTCAGCGCAGTCGACTACGAAGCGGGCGGCAAGGTGGGCGCGTGTGCCTGCTCCGGAGGCGGCTCGGCCATGGGCGGCCTGCTGCTCGTGCTGGGCGCCGTGGGGCTTCGCCGGCGGCAGTGAGCCGGGTCAGCGGCTCCCGAGCTGACGGTCGAGCTGCTCGACGGCCAGCGTGTCTCCGAAGCGGTCGGCGAGTCGCTGGTTCTGCTCCCAACGCTCGAGCTGGAAGGGGCCACCAGGGTCGTTGATGCCCACGAGGCGAGGCTCCAGGCCCCGGCCGAACAGGTCTGCCGCCACATGAGAGACCACGGGCAGGGCCGGGCAGGGTGTGGGCTCCGGCAGGGGCGTGGTGAGCAATGCGAGGGCCAGCGCGGGGGTGGACATTCGGCCTCCAGGCTTCCAGCATACTCCGGACGCTGGAAGGGCGCGAAGAAGATGGGCTGGAGGGCGCTCCCGGTCAGGAAGCGCCCCCCGGCGAAGTAGGCGGTGGGCCACCGCGAACCCCCTCACCCCCAGGTCCGTCGGGTTCGCGGTGCCCACCAGCGAGACGTGGACCCGCGGGGCGACGAGGAACATCCCCGCGCGGGACAAACCGAGACCTCTTGGCCTCGAGGGAGGATCAGTGGGCCTCGGCCATGGCCTCGAGCTCCATCTCGATGTGGGCCGTGATGACGTGGCAGACGTCACTTTCGACGACCACATCCGCCTCGGCCGAGCCGTAGCCCTCCGCTTCGGCAACGATGTGCATGGGGCCGGCAACTTCCCAGCCGCACACGACCACGCCGTCGGGCATGGGCTCACAGGCCACCTCACCCGAGCCCGCGTCGTAGGTCACGGTGGACTCCGCGGTGATGGGGGCGCCGTCCTGGTCGACCAGCGTGACCTGCACCGAGGCCACCGCCATCGCGTCGCAGTTGATGTCGCCGCCGGTGTCCGAGCCACCGTCCTTGTCGGGACAGCCAGTCAGGGCGACGGCGAGGGCCATGAGGGACGACAAGTGGAGCAGCGGGCGGGACATCGGACCTCCGTTGAGACGGGTGCCACCAGTGCACGGCCCGTGCCATCCGTCAGGACCTCCCATTCATCAGGATCTGGCCCGGGTCTCAGCCATCCGTCCCCCAGTGGAGCGGCCAGACCGCGACCTCAATGTCTCAGCGTACGCCGATCAACCGCCAGGCCACGCCCACACGCTCGGCACGTCCAACGAGCACGTAGACCTCGTCGCCCCCCTGCTGGCGCACGCGCATCGCGCACCGGCCGTCGGGCTGTGGCTCACAGCCGACGTAGATGGCGCCATCGGGGATGCTGTCGGCGACCGAGTCGAGGAGGTCGGAAAGGGGGCCGGTGCCGTGTTCGGCCAGCCAGCTCTCGGCGCGGGGTCCCATGCGGGTGGAGGCCTCGGCGCCGTTGAGGAACAGCCCCCGCCAGGTGCGCACATCTCGGCTGCGGGCGGCCTGGAACACCATGCGCCCGAGCTCGTCGAGGTTCAGTGGGGTGGGTCGGTTGGCCTTGGGGGCCTCTTCGCGCCGGCGCACCAGCAGCCAGAGCCACATGCACAGCAAGACGGCCACCACCAGCAGGGCGGTGTCCTGCTCGCTGAGCATTCCCGGTGACTGGGCGATCACCACGGGCGGCAGTGGCACGGGAGCAGGCACGGTCCTCCTGACATCTCGTGACATCGTACCCCGAGGCCCACCACAGCGCACAAGCACTCCAGGCGAGGTCGGTCGGTCACAGGGCGTCTTCATGCGCCAGGCCGGGCCGCTCGAACGGGGCCTCAACGGGGCTCGATCTGCTCCACATCGCCACTTCGAACCAAGGCGGGGCGCCCTTCGTCCATGCCTGGACGCGGTCCCCATCGGCGCACGCCCGGCAGGCTCCAGTACAGCACCAGGTGGTAGATGCGCCGAGGCAACAGGCGCCGCAGCCAGGCGAACATCCACGCGTCGATGGTGGCGGGCACCCGCAGCGGCGGGTCGGGGTGCTCGATGACCCGCACCACAGTGGCGGCCACCCGCTCCGGAGTGGACGGAACCCGGCGCATGATGCGGCCGATGAAGCCCTGCATGTGGACGTAGTGGGCGTGGTAGGGCGAGCGTTGGTCGGCGGTGGCAGCCTCCGCGAGGGGGGTGGTCCACACCTTCTCGAACCCATCTGAGTTGATGAAGCCGGGCTCCACGAGGCTCACCCGCACGTTCCAGGGACGCACCTCGTACCAGAGCGCCTCGCAGGCCCCCTCCAGAGCGAACTTGGACGCCGAGTACACCGCCATGGTGGGCATCGCCATCATGCCGCCCACGCTGGAGACGTTGACGATGCGCCCCTTGCGCCGCGCCCGCATCCCGGGCAGCGACAGGCGGGTGAGCTCCATGGGCGAGCGGAAGTTGATGGACATCTGCTCCCGTCGGATCTCGTCGGTGACGTGCTCGACCACCGAGCGCACCGACACCCCGGCATTGTTGACCAGCACGTCGAGGCCGCCCCACCGCTCCTCCACCTCGGCGATGACCGCCTCCCTCTGCTCGGGCACCGTGACGTCGAGGGGACGCAGCCACACCCGCGGTCCCTCTTGGATGCCCAGCTCCGCAAAGCGGTGCATCGAGCTGGGACGGGCCGTGAGAATGACCCGGTAGTCGCGCTCCATGAGCATTCGGGCGATGGCCAGGCCGAGTCCTGTGCTCGCGCCGGTCACCAGGACGGTGGGTCCCATGGGCCTCCTTGGTTGGTGCCTCTGCAGGCTACCTTCCAAGACACCCACCCACGGGGCAACCTGCCGACAAACGGGGGGGACGAGGCCGGGCAGGGGTCACCAGATGTCACGATCCACGGGCACCCGAATTCTCTGAGCGGGTCTGGCACCCCCACGAGTACGCTTCGGTCGAGACATGCCTGGGTACGCCCATCACAGCCGCGAGGTCGTCATGTCCGCCGCTCGACCGCTGTTCACCGTGCGCAAGGCCATCCCCTTGCGGGGCAGCGGTGTGCTGTTGGGTCCCGGGCTGCCGGATGGGGAGTGGCTGGAACGGGGCGAGGCACTGCGCCTCCGCCGTCCCGATGGCACCGCATTGGTGGTCATCACCGGCGGAAAGAGCATCCCTCCCACCCGGGAGCCCCACCAGGGCCGGCGGACCTACCCGGTGCAGGTGAAGTCCGCGGTGGTGCCCGACGATGTCCCCCGCGGTACCGAGGTGTGGCGCATGGACCAATGACCGCGGTCCAGGCCCCCCACGGTTCATGAAGAAGCTCGTCCTCCTCGTCTGTGTTCTGGCGTGCACCGCTGCCGCCGGCTTGCTTCACCACAGCGGCAGGCTCGACCGCACCCCACCCCGGATCGAGCTGCAGGTGCCCGACGGGCCGCTGTCCGGCGATGTGGCCGTCGAGATCAACGTCGCAGACCTCACTCCCGGCCTTTCCGAGGTCCGCCTGTCGGTCGACGACGGTCCCCCACAGCGGCTGGACATCGACCCCAGCGGCCACACCACCTGGACCTGGCCCGGGGGTCCCGGGCGTCCCCCCGGTCCCCACACCCTCCGCGTACAGGCGACCGACAGCGCCTGGAAGCCCAACACCGCCGAGCTGTCCATCCAGCGCACCACCGACGACCAGCCCCCAGAGCTCCGCTTCAAGCTCGTTCCCGACCGGCCCGCCCAAGGCACCGTCGCCGCGCTCTTCGTGTGGGCGGATGAGCCCCTGAGCAGCGTGCAGATCGACGGTCTCGACCAGACCCGCCCCGCGCATCCGCTCCAGGATGGCGGCTACAGGGCCTTGCTCGGCATCGGCGTGACCACCCCTGCTGAGCCGGCCCAGCTCGTCCTCCAGGCCAGCGATGCCCTCGGAAACACGACCGCGTGCACGGTGCCCGTCGAGGTCACCCGCACCGACTTTCCGCGGGGTGGCTACATCCGACTCAGCAGAAAGCAGGTGAAGGCCCGCACCGACGCCGAGGCGCTGGCGGCCATGCGGGCGGCGCGCACCGGTGCCTACACCTTCGTCGACCCGGTCCAGCATTGGACGGGCCCCGCCACCCGACCTGTTCAAGGGCGCCGCACCTCACGCTTCGGCCGCTACCGCACCTACAGCGACGGCCGAAGAAAGCACCACCTCGGCACGGACCTCGCCAACATCACCGGCACCCCCGTCCACGCGGCCCTGTCGGGCGTGGTGCGGGCGGCAGGCTGGCAGCACCTGTTTGGAAATGCCGTCATCGTGCACCACGGGCAAGGCCTCACCACCAGCTACAACCACCTGTCGGCCATCGATGTGACGGAAGGCGACCCCATCGAACAGGGGCAGGTGGTCGGCAAGCTGGGCTCCACCGGCCAGAGCACCGGCCCGCACCTGCACTGGGGCATGCAGGTGGGCGAGGTGGAGGTGGACCCCGAGCGGTGGCCCGACCACGCCTTTTCTCCCAGCGCCCTCGGACTCACTGGCGAGGCGGCGACGCGGTGTTCGACGCGGTCGGGGCCGTCAGCTCCGTGACCCGGCCCCAGCGCTGCAGGCCCTCCCAGCGCCGGGCATCGAGGCGCACCTCCCGCTGCCAGCCGGGACCGTGCACCGTGGCCACACCGGCGTGCCACACGTCGATCTCAACGAGTCCATCCGCACCCGCCTGGTGGCCGCGCCCGCGGATGCCCGGGGCGGAGACGAAGACGATGTCGCCCGGCCGGGCCCCGCGCACTCGCACCCGCGCCGGAGCCCGCCGCCTTCGCTCCAAGGGCCAGGCCGTCGCCCCCACCGATCGGGAGGCCCACTCGAAAGAGCGCCGCCACAGGTCGTTGTCGAGCCTTGCCGGCTTGGGGACCACGCCGCCGGGCCCGCCTTCCTGCACCGCCCGCACCCACGCCTGGGCCAGCAGGGACCACGGCTCCCCACGGCCCCCGCCTGGAAAGGTCATCTCGACCAGCCAACGCCCAGAACAGCCGCCAGGGCACTCGTAGCGCAGGTTCTCGAGGTCGGTGGTCCGCACCAGGGTGGCGCGCGGAGACACGCCCGCCACCTGCCTTCCCATGGGATCGGCCTCGAGCACCGAGGTCCAGGGCTCGACGCGCGCGCCATGGCCCGGGCGGCCCTGGTGGTCCCGCTGGCCACCCTCCGTGACCCACGCCACCACCGAGGGATGGGCGCCGACCGCCCGCACGATGCGCCGGTCCTGGTCTTCCATCAAGGCCTTCTGGGGGCCGGACGCGTAGTCGAGGCTGCCCGTCCTGCCGATGCAGCGGGGCATCACCACCATCGGCAGGCCCAGCTCGTCGGTGAGCTCCATCCAGGCCAGCAATGGGGTGTCGCCGTGGACCTCGACCGCGTTGATGCCTGCCCGGGCGCCATGGTGCATCGACTGCAGCAACGAGGGCGCGCGGTCTCCGTCCACCACACGCAGGCCCACCACGGGGCTTCGGAAGTCGCCGACCTGCAGACCCGTGGACAGCAGGCGGGCCGAGCGGATCCCCGAGCGCACGACCCAGGTGTCGAGTACATTGCCGGAAACATCCTCCAGCACGGCATTCAGGTGCGACAGAGCAGGGTCTCCCCATCCCCAGGGCGGCTCCCGAAGTCGGGAGGGCGGACCGTCGGCCCGGCCGGTCACCGGGTCGACCGGCGCCACGCCCAGATCCGTGCGCCGCCTGCCGTCGAGGGCCGTGTACCAGCGCACCTGCAAGCCCTCTCGGGGCTGGTCGACCTGGGCCCAGGCCGTCGCCCGGCGGCCATCGAAGCGCACCCCCGCGCTGGACACACCATCGGCCGGCCGCAGCACGAGCCGGGGCGGTCCGCGCAGCGCAGGTCGGTCCATCGAGCCGCCGTTTTCGGGCACGCCACCCACCAGGAAGCGGTGGAGGCCGGTGGGAGGACGAATCGTGAGCTCGAGGGTGTGGGAGCCCGGGGCAAGCCCGTCGGCCAACGGAAAGGTCACCGGACCGACGCCCCCGTCGGCACGCCCCACCGCCACACCATCCAACACGACGTCGGCAGACCACCAAAGCCCCTCCAGCAGCAGGTCCGCGCGCAGTCCGCCATCGACCTCGGGGATCTGGAAGCGGGTGGAGGTGGTGATGCCCCCGCCCCGTGCCACAGGTGCAGCCGGAGTCGCCCAGAGCGGGTCGCTCCACGAGCCGTCGAGCAGCACCTCCACCCGGTCGGGCGTGGGCGGTGTGCGCGCGCAACCGACGGCGACAGCCACGAGGACCAGACCCCGGGCAGAGTAGCGGTGGCGGCAGCGGCTTCGGGAGTCCAACGTCGGCTCAAGTCAAGTGCATGTGTGGGCGCGTGCGGCATCATGCTACCCGAGCGCGCCAACTCTCCTGGGGTCCATCCTGTCTCGCACCCGCTGGATCAGAGCCTGCCGAGCCTCCCTTCCATGGCTCGTGGTGGTCGCTTTCGCCGTGTGGGCCGCAAGCCCGATGCTGCAAGCAGAGCGCCGGGTGTTCGCGGGTCGGCTGTCCACTGACAACGTCGTCACACCGTGGTTTTACGGACACGTCGGCCGGCAGCTCGCCACAGGGTCGTCCAGCGAGCGGCTCACCGACTTCGGCTACCCGTCCCCCATGGCGCGCGTGCGGGAATTCCCCAGTGCGTGGGACGCCCGACTGGTGGCCCCCCTGAACCAATGGGGGGACTGGACGGCAGGTTGGGCGCGGATCCAGGCGGCGGTGCTGCTGGTGAATGGCCTGGGCGCGGCCCTGTTGGCCCGGGGTCTCGGGGCGCGCGGTGTGGGCATCGTGGTGGCCGGCCTGCTCGCCGTGGTGTGCCGACCGGTGTGGAAGGACCTCGTCATGGCGCGCATGAACGCCGCCTTCCCGGGCCTGGCCTTCGCCACCCTCGGCCTGTGGCTCCTGGTGCTGCGGCAACGCGCCGACCGGGGGTCGAGGCCCCGATGGGGACTGGCTGCGATCACCGTGCCTGTGGGCGTTCTCGCCGCACTCGTCTACCCACCTCACCTCGCGCTCCTGGTGCCTCTGGGCGTCATCCTCGCCGCCCGTCCGATGCTGCAGACCCGCCGGGTCCACCTCGGCCTCGCCCTCGCGGTGGCCGTTGGCGTGGGCCTCATCGCCCTGCCCGAGCTGCAGGACATCGCCGCCGCCGGCACCAGCCGCACCGTCGCCTGCTCCGCCCTGTCCTGTGCCAGTCCACTCAACTCGGTGGCCTGGGACCGTCTCTTTCTGCGCGCGCCCGATGCGGCCCAGGGCCTGAGCGACTCGGGGGCGGTGGCGGCCACCTGGCTGGTGCTGCCGCTGGTGGTGTTCTGGAAGCGGCGCGTGGAGGCCATCCTCGCCACCCTGCTGGTGGGGGCGCTCGCTTTTTTGTCGATGGGACCCTGCCCGTCGTGGACGGCGGGCCTGCGCATCGACCTGTCGGTGCTGCCCACCGCGCTCCAGAGCCTCGCCTGGCGCTCGGTGTGTCTGCTGGAGCCCATCCACGACTACAACCGCCTGCTCACGATGGCGCTGCTGCTGGCGGGGGTGCTCGGCGGGGTGGGCGCGGACCGCGTGGTGCGTCGAAAGCGTCCTCTGGGCGCACTGCTGGCGCTCGGCGTCGCAGGCACCGCCATCGCAGGCACCCAGTGGTTGGTCCTCTCCGAAGCCTTGTCCCCCGACAAGTGGCACGACAGCCAGCCGCCGACCACGGCCGTCCACATCCTGCAGACACCCGACTCCCAGCGTGGCCCCGTCGCCGAGCTTCCCTTCGACCGCTCCGCCCAGTTCCTCAGCGTGCTGTGGGCGCCACAGGTCCCGCGGGTCAATCCCCTTCGCTCGGAAGGCCCGCCTCCCGGCGCCGACCCCTTCGTCGCCTGGCTCCATGCGCTCGGCACCGGCCGCCCCATCCTGCAGGTGCCGTCCGCCGACGCCGCCAAGGCCAGCGGGGTGCGGTGGGTGTACTTCGACCCGGACCGCTGCCCCAACGCCGAGCCTGGGGCCTGCCAGCGCGACGTGGCCAGCGCCCTCACCGGCGTTCTCGGCCGACCAGTGCGCTTTGGGACCCTGCGGGTGTGGTCGGTGGACTGAGCCCTACTCCACGGTGCCCGCCACCCCATCTCGGCCCCCAGAGACCACGCGGAACTCCACGCGACGGTTCTCGGCCAGGGCTTCGGCGTCCTTCCCCGCCGCGCGCGGCCGCTCCTCCCCGTAGGTGACGGTAGGCAGGCGGTCGGCCGCCACCCCGCGCGCCATGAGTCGACTTCGAGCGGCCTGGGCTCTGAGGGTGCCGAGGGCGAGGTTGTAGCCGGTGGTGCCGCGGGCGTCGGCGTGGCCTTGGATCTCCACCACCAGGCCCGGGTGGGCCATCAGGATGCGGGCGTTGTCGTCGAGCAGCCCGCCGCCCTGCTCGGTGAGGCGCGCCGAGTCGAAGGCGAAGTGCACCCGGCTGAAGTTGGCTTCGAGCTGGTCGACCGCCTCGTCCTCGTCCTCGGGCACGTCGACGCCCGCCGCAGCTGCGACATCGACGGCGTCGGGATCGGGGGACAGGTCCACCTTCTTTGTCACCTCACGACGATGGGGACAGCCAAAGGCGAAGGCGGCGGCAAGGAGGAGGGCGAGGCGAAGGCGGGACATGGTGGCTCCTGTGGACGCGCCCACACGCCGAGACGGGCCTGGAGTGGGCTGCAATCGGTGCAGCGCAGCCGGCCCCACCGATGGCCAGATCTGGCCACACTTTCCCCAGAACGGTCATCCCATCCATGTTCTCAGTGAGCCCCCCAACAAGCCCCCACCGGCCTGTCGTCGGGTTATCGGCCAGCGCCACTCGGTGTGGCGGCGTCCGCTCGTCAGCGGCGCGCAGTTTGCGGAGGCGAGATGGGTCTGCGGTCGCGAGTCAAGGGCTTGGCCCGTCGAGTGCTGGGCATGAAGCAGGAGTCCCCCGCGGCCTCCAGCGCGCCCCGCCCTGCCCCGAAGCCCGCACCGGCCCCTGCACCCGCGCCGGCTCCTGCACCCGCGCCGGCCCCTGCACCCGCCCCTGCACCCGCCCCTGCACCCGCGCCGACACCCGCACCCGCACCCGCGCCGACCCCTGAGCCGGCTCCTGCACCCGCGCCGACCCCAGATCCGGCCCCCGCCGCACCCGCTGCCGAGGCCGCACCCGCTGCCGAGGCCGCACCCGCCGAAGACGCTCCGGCACCGGCTGCCAAGGTAAAGGGCAAGAAGATGATGCCCGAGGCCTGCCCGTCGTGTGGCGAGCCCAGCTTCGGCAACTGGGCCTGGCGCGACGGTGCCTTCGGCTGCGAGCCCTGCGGCGCAAGCTGGGGCTGAGCCCGCTGGCTACGGACTCTCGCAGATGGCGTGGTGGAACCAGGTCTGCGGGGCCTCGAACCACAGGGCGGTGTCCTCGTCGCCGATGGCGGCGGCCTGCCCATACGTCGGCGTGCCGTAGTCATCGGTGATCTCGAGCCCACCCCACGCGGTGTACGCGACGGCATCGCCCGCTGACCACTCCCAGCTTCCACCCACGTCTTCGTGCAGGCCGACCCAGGTGTGGGCATTCACGGTGGACACGCCGTCTTCGCCGTCGAAGATGAGCTCCCACACGTAGAGGTTCTCGGCCTCGTCGTCGATGGTGGCCAGCGTGTAGCCGTAGGCGGTGCAGTAGGCCTCGGCGTCGAACCACATCATCGGCGTCTCGACGACCATGTAGGCCCGGCCCGTGGCGGGGTCGGTCACCACCACATCAGGGCAGGCATCCTCGTCGATCTCACCGTCACCATCGTCGTCGACGCCGTTGCAGATCTCCTCGGGGGTGCTGCTGTCGTCGCCGCCATCGTCCCCAGCTCCGCCGTCTCCGCCGTCATCGCCGGTGCCACCGTCGCCGCCATCGTCGCCCGTGCCGTCATCGCCGCCGCCGTCGTCGGAGCCATCCTCACCGCCCCCATCCTCGGAGCCGGTGTCCTCGCCACCCGTGTCGTCCGCAGTGTCATCGGTGGCGGTGTCGTCGTCGGGCAGGTCGACGCCGGCGGTGTCTTCGTCGGGGTCGAGCGAGCCGTCCTTCGGCGGGGTGCGGCATGCGACAATGCCCACGAGCAGGCTGGCCACAACAAGCACCAGTCGGCTCGAAGCATCGGGGGGGACGGACATGGGGACCTCGGGTGGTGCCCTTGAGTATTGCATGCCACCTGCTACCTTCGCCGCCCGAGTGTCGCGTTCGTCCCCCACAAATCCGGTGCGTTCATGAGACCCAGGCTGGCCGTCCTCGTCCCCCTCCTCCTGGCCGGCGCCTGCGCGGGTGGTGAAAAGTCCCCCGAGACCGGGCACACCGACACCGACCCCCGCTTTCGCTACCTGGGCGCCACCACGGTCGCTGCAGAGTCGGTCGAAGCGGGCGTCACCACCTGGACCTTTGCTCAGGACAGCGGCCCGGCCTGCCTCCGCGGCGACGACTTCCGCGCCTCCGCCCGTCCATCACCGACCGGAAACACCGACGACCTCCTCATCTTCTTGCAAGGCGGTGGAGCCTGCTGGGACGGCTTCTGCCTTGCCGTGACCTCCGCGCCCGCTGGCGTCCCCCACGTCGACGCGCTCGACCCTGCCCTCGCCGACAACCCCTTCGCCGACTGGAACGTCACCTACCTCCCCTACTGCGACGGCTCGCTGTTCATCGGCGACGCCGACCATGACGACGATGGCGACGGTGTACCAGAGCGCCTGCACCGCGGCCTGGCCAACCTGTCGGGCGCGCTCGACCTGTCCAAGGCGCAATTCCCCCACCCCAGGCGTGTCGTCTTCGCCGGCTCATCGGGCGGCGGCTTTGGCGTGCTGCTGGCCCTTCCGCTGGTGCGCCACGTCTACCCCGACGCTGAGCTCATCGTGCTGGCCGACAGCGCGGTGGGAGTGGCCAAGGGCGACGCCGACCCGGCCTTCGTGGATGGACTGGTGGAGGAGTGGGGGGCCCAGGAGCTGCTTCCCGCCGGCTGCGTGGCGTCCGACTGCCTGGCCAGCGGCCACATGACGGGCGTGGTGGCCGAGTACCTCGAAGAAGACCCCAGCGTGCGCATGGGCGTGTTCACCTCCTGGTACGACCTCATCATCGGCGACCTGTTCCTCAAGGTGCCCCCCGCCACCTTCGCACAGCACATCGACGACGAGACCAGCGCGCTCAACGCCTCTTTCGGCGACCGATACAAGCGCTTCATCATCGACGGCCGGATGCACACCACCCTGCTCGGAGATGCGTCGGGCATCGTGGGCACCGACTTCGGCGCGGTGGAGGTCCCTCCCGAGGCCCTCGACCTGCTGACGGGCATCGAGCTCGGAGGCCTGGACACCACAGTCTCCGCGGATGGGACCGCCGTGAGCGCATGGGTGCAGGCGCTGGTGGACGACAGCGACGACTGGGTGGACACTGTCGATACCCCGAGCGAGGCCCCGACCGAGTAGGTCACCTCGGGGCTGGGACTCGGCAGACAAGGGCCGCCCCGAAGCAGGGCTCTGTGCGTCCGCAGAGGACGCGCAGAACGTCCGCCAGAGACGCAGGTGGACGGGTGGGAGGCCCACGCGCCCGCACCATGCTTCACGAAAGAGCCGTTCAGGTGCTCACTTCCGCGCAACCGGGTCAGCGCCGGACCACCGCTCCAGGGGGTGGCACGCCGGCTGCACCACCCCCGCACGGACACACCGTCCGACACCCCAACCCAAGGACAAGACAATGGTTTCGTGGTTCATCTACTGGCTCACCGGGCACAACGGCGACAACAGCGGTCAGGGCTGACCCCACCGCTCCAAGGACCCGCGGACGCCCCGTACACCGATTGGCTGGAGGACCCCCTCCGGTCAATCGTCGTCTTGGTGCGCCTCGGGTCCTCCGCATACAACCCCGCAAAGGCGCGGAGTTCTGCGTATCCTTGCCGACCCTGTCCCCCGGACCGAGGCTGCCATGTCCCCCACCTGCGCCATCTGCACCCGACCCGCACCCGACCCCTTGCGCTCCGGCGGGCTCGACATCTGCTTCAAGTGCATGCATGGCGGGGCGGTGCAGGCCGCCGACGACCGGGGCTGGTCCATCGACTACGGCCAGTCGGCCATTCCCACCACCAACGGCATGGTCTACACCGTGCGGGCGGAGGGCCGCCTGGCGTCGAGCGTGCCCTTCGAGGTGGTGGTGCGGCCCAAGCTCGGCATCCTCAAGCTCATCGGAATGTTCTGGGGCATCAAGATGCCCGACCCCCTGTTCAACCGGATGGCCTTCGCCACCTCCTCGTCTCCGCGGGCTGGCGCGAGCTTCCTGGGAGACGACGGGGTGCAGAGCGCGGTCATGGACCTGTTGGGGGAGCAGGTCACCATCACGGTGGGCCAGGCCGGCGTCGAGATTCATGGACAGGCCGAGCAGGTCCCCTTCGACCAGTCGCGCATCGAGCTCGAGATCGCCGTGTTGATGGCCCACATCCAGCGCTTCAAGGACGGCATCGGGACCCTGTAGGCCAGGACAGCGCGGCTGCGGCGACTCCACCCGTCCCTACAATGGGCCGCCGAGTCCAACAGATGGGCCAACGCACCGTCCCGCAACGCCCGATAGACCACCCGGCGTCCCCCTCAGGAGCGACCATGTCCACGCCCCTTCGCCTCTGGTTGTTCCTGCTCGTCCCCGCCTGTGCTGGTGGCCGTCCAACCGCACCACCCCCACCGCCTTCGAAGATCGTCGTGTTCCAACGCACACAGGTAACGGCAGCGGCCGCCGTGCAAACCACCGCCTTCGACGCCAGCGGCCTGGAGCTGGCGCTGGGTGGCGGGGACTCTCGCTGCGGTCCCCACACCGCCCGCATCGAGTACGTGGCCCGCGACGGACCCATCCCAGACGCAGCGCGCACACAGACCGGCCACCGCTGCGAGGCACACACCCTGGTACACCATGAGGAGGTGCGTCCGTCCGTGCTGGTGCGCCTGACCTGCACGGTGACCGGCGAGTTTGAAGGGAGCCCACCGCCGTCGCTCTGTGCGGGGCTCGTGGCATCCATGTCCCACGGCGAGGCGGACACTCCCGTCCCGGAGGCCTCGAGCTGGTCGGTGCGTCCGGCCCCCCTCGCCGACGCGCCCGACCGGGTGGAGTACTTCCAGCCGGGCGCCCGGATCTGGTTTCCCGCGGCCTCCCACCGGCCACTCGACCTGATGCCGGGCCTGACCGCCCGGGTGTTGGTCACCGACGTGCACCACACCGGTGAAAACACCCTCATCATCGCCAAGGTGGGAGACAACGAGGAGAGGGTCGTCTTCGAGGACTATGTGCTCGGGCTCGAACCGGCGGGAGCAGCAGCGGGCCCGGCGCCGGTGGACCTCCATGTGACCGTGAAGGAGGAACCGGAGCCGATGCGGGCGACGGCAGCCTGTTCGGTGTGGCGGTTCGTGGACGGTACCTACCAGAACTCCGGCGAGGACTGCGGAGGGTAGGTCGTCAAGCCGCCGGCACCCCGACCACCAGGGCCTCGGGATTCTGGGCCGCCCAGTCGTTGTAGTGCTCCACTACCTTGCGCACCGGGCGCTGGGACAGGCCGATTCCACAGCCAGTGAGGCCGATGCCAGCACCCGCGAGACCCATCGGCAGCGCCAGGCTCGCGCCCATCGTCATCGGCGCCGCACCCGCCGCCACCACCACCGCCACGACGGCGCCTCCGATCTCCAACCCAAGCCCGCCCGAGGCCATCACCAGGGCGCCGAGCTGCCGGCGGTACAGACGGTCCACCCGGTCGGCGTTGCCGTCGGCCTGGGACAGAACCGCCATCAGCACGGCATCCCGCTCGGCATCGGTGCCAGTGAGCCGGGCGCCGTCGAGGTAGACGGAGGTGCCCTTGACCTCCACTTCAGCGGGCAGGTCGCTCCCCCAGACATCGGCAGCCGCAACGGTGCAGGCACCATCGCAAGAGGTGGGCGCCGGCGCGGCGGTGGCGAGAGAAGTCATCAAAACAACGGTGTACACGAGACATTCCTCCTGTGGAAGATGTCGCGCGCAACACAACCACTGGCCCAATCCGTCCGGCGAACGGAGGGTGGACACGATTGTGCGTCATTCCCGAAGCCCGGACAGGATCACCAGCTGACGGTGCCGTCGTAGGTGACCGGAATCGTGAGGCCAGCCGCCGAGATCGACGTGGAGCCAGACACTTCGGCCACGGTGCTGCCGCCGCTGGTGGTGCTCGTGTAGGGCATCGACATGGTCGCACCCACCGTGGTGGTGACGTCGATGTCGCCAGAGCCCGACGACCCATCAGTGGAGCCAGACAGCGTGGTGGCCTGCTCGCCGGAGAGCAACGCGCCCAGGGCACCGGTGAAGGCGCAGCCGCCGGAGCCCGTGACGTCGGTGCCGGCCACATGGATGTCGATGTCGCCCGCACAGGTGTCGGTGTAGGCGGTGCCACCCACATCCGCAGAGATCTCGATCTGGATGACGCCCTCCGAGTCCACGTCGGTGTCGGCATCGGTGTCGGCATCCGTGTCCGCATCGGTGTCGGCGTCGGTGTCGGCGTCGGTGTCGGCGTCCGTGTCCGCGTCGGTGTCGGTGTCGGTGTCCGTGTCCGCATCGGTGTCGGCGTCGGTGTCGGTGTCGGTGTCCGTGTCCGCGTCGGCTTCCTCAGACGAGGCCGCCCCGGAGTCGTCCTTGCTGTCGCCCGAACAGGCGGCGAGGGTTGCCAGAGCGAGGAGGAGGAGGGTGCGGGCGAAGGTCATGGGTCCCCCAGCGTCGGGTCTTCAGGACGGTCCCGGGACAGTACCACCGCAGGTGACGACTGGGCGTGGAGCGGTCGCGCGTCCCCCTCACCCTCGCAAAGGACGTTAGCGGGCCCGCCCGCAAGGAAGGCCACCATGGACGTCCTCAAGAACTCGCCCCTCGCCGGCACCCCCATGCTCGCCATCGCCATGCAGCTCGCCGAGAACGGCTGGCCGCTTGGGGTCGACGATGAGGCGCCCGCCGTCCACACCCGCTTTGAGGGCAACAGCGGCCAGCACCGCGCAGTCCTCACCTATGACGCCGATGTGGAGCGCATTCTGCTCTACGGCGTGATGTACGACGCCACCGATGCCAGCGCCCGAACCCGCCTGCAGGAACTGGTGACGCGCATCAACTATGGCCTCGCTGTGGGGGTCTTCGAGATGGACCTCGACGATGGCGAGGTGCGCTACAGGGTCAGCATCCCGGCCATCCACGCCCTGCCAGACGTCGTGGTGCCCGCCCTCATCGATGCCTGCGCAGCCGTGGACACCTACGCCCCCACCTTCGCTGCCGTGGCGAACGGTCAGGCGGCCCCAGCTGCGCTCGCCGACCTCCGCACCGCATTGTCCTGAGCCGCGCCGCATTGTCCTGACCCGCCGACCGCAGCCGTCCCCCGAAAAACCCCGCCCCCGAAGTCCAATGTCCGACCTCCAGACCGAGGCCGCCCGCCGCCGCACGTTCGCCATCATCAGCCACCCGGATGCCGGCAAGACCACGCTCACCGAAAAGCTGCTGCTCTACGCGCGGGCCATCCACCTCGCGGGCTCGGTGCGGGCGCGCAAGGCCAGCCGGCATGCGGTGTCGGACTGGATGAAGATGGAGCAGGAGCGCGGCATCTCCATCACGAGCTCGGTGCTTCAGTTCGCCTACCGGGGCTCGGCGCTCAACCTGCTCGACACCCCCGGCCACGCCGACTTCTCCGAGGACACCTACCGCACGCTGGCGGCGGTCGACTCGGCTGTGATGCTCATCGACCACACCAAGGGCGTGGAGTCGCGCACCCGAAAGCTGTTCGAGGTGTGCCGAATGCGAATGCTGCCGGTCATCACCTTCATGAACAAGCTCGACCGGCCGGGCCTCGACCCCCTCGAGCTCATCGACGAGGTCAGCTCCACGCTCAACCTCAAGGTGGTGCCGCTGAACTGGCCGGTGGGCATGGGCCGCGACTTCAAGGGCGTGGTCGACGTGAAGACCCGCGAGGTCACCCTCTTCGCCGGCGGCAAGCACGGCCAGGAGATGGTGCAGACCCGGCGCATCCCCTTCGAGGAGGCCCGCGAGGAGATCGGCGGCGCGCTGATGGAGGAGATCGAGGAGCAGCTCGACCTGCTCGAGATGGCCGGCGACGAGTGGACCATCGAGGGCTTCCTCAAGGGCGAGATCAGTCCCATCTTCTGGGGCTCGGCCATGACCAACTTCGGCGTGGAGCCCCTGCTGTCCTTCCTCGCCGACCATGCCGCTCCGCCCGCGCCGCGCACGGGCATGACCGCCCAGCCCAAGAAGACCCCCGAGCCCATCATTGTGGAGCCCGGCGACGGCAACTTCACCGGCTTCATCTTCAAGATCCAGGCGAACATGAACCCTCGGCACCGCGACCGCGTGGCCTTCATGCGCGTGGTGAGCGGGCGCTTCGAGCGTGGGATGGACGTGCGCATCGGCCGCAATGCCGAGAAGCTGCGCCTCGCCAAGCCCCACACCTTCATGGCACAGGAGCGGAGCATCGTCGAGGAGGCCTTTCCCGGCGACATCGTCGGCCTCTACGACCCCGGCAAGCTGCGGATCGGCGACACCCTCAGCGGGTCGAGCCCCATCAAGTTCGACGGCATCCCACGCTTCGCCCCCGAGCACTTCGCCCGCATGGTCCTCAAGGACCCCCTGAAGCGAAAGGCCCTCGACGCCGGCCTCACCCAGCTGTCCCACGAAGGCGTCGTGCAGCTGTTCTACCGCCCCGAGCTCGGCCGCCAGGACCCCTACCTGGGTGCCGTCGGTGTGCTGCAGTTCGAGGTGCTCCGCGAGCGGCTGCGCAACGAGTACAACGTGAAGGCCGACCTGGAGACCCAGCCCTTCCGCGTGGCCCGCTGGGTGGGCGGCTCCGAGAGCGCGCTGGCCTGGCTGAAGAAACGCCGCGACTACACGCTGGTGGAGGACCGCCACGACCGTCCGGTGCTGCTGGCGCCGTCGGAATGGCCGCTGAACTACGCGCTGCGAAATGCGGAGGGGCTGGAGCTGTACGACGTGGAGCCGCTGTAGGCCTGGATGTGGGTACTGGGTCCGGTGCACCGCTCACCGAGCCCATGCTGCGCCACGGGGGCCATCCGGTAGGCGAGCTTGTGCGCAACCCATGGAGCCGGTCCCACGAGCGGTAGGATGCCCGCCTCTCGGGAGCCCGCCCCATGCACCGCCTCTCCATCGTCCTCCCCCTGCTCGCCTTGTCCTGTGTGAAGGGACAGGAGACCAAAGACAGTCCCTACAAGCAGGCCGCCGAGGACCTTGCCAGCAGCTACTGCGCCCTCGCCTTCGCAGATGGGTGTTCAGTGCCCGAAGACTGCGGTCTGCCCGGTGCTTTCGACAGCCAGACCGACTGCGACTCCCGCCTGACCCCCTACCTGCGCAGCTGCCAGGTCCCCGACGACGAGGCCGACCCCATCATCGAGCAGGCCGAAGAATGCATCGAGGCCCTCGACACCGCCACCTGCGACGAGAGTCTGTGCGGCGGCGGTGTGCTCGACTCCGACCCCTGCCTCGGGCTGTTCGACGCGCTGTCCGCCTACTGCACCTTCGACGGCTTGTAGGGTCCGACCTCAGACCGGAGCCGGCGCCCGCGGTCCATACCAGCCCTCCAGCAGCACCTCCAGGTCGGCGGCGGTGTAGGGCTTGGTCAGGTAGGCGTCCATGCCGGCGTCGAGGGCCGCCTGCCGGTCGTCGGACAGGCTGCTGGCCGACACCGCGATGATGGGCAGGCGCGGGGCGCCGGCCTGCTTCGCTCGAAGCGCGCGGGCGGCCTCCAGACCGCTCATCCCCGGCATCTGACAGTCCATCAAGACGACGTCCACATCGTCATCCACGAGCACAAGTGCCGCCGCTCCGGAGTCCGCCAGCACGACCGTGTCTCCCTGTCCCTCCAGCATCCTGCGGGCGATGAAGCGGTTGACGGGCGAGTCGTCCACCACCATCACCCGCAACACCCGACGGGCCTCCGCGTCGACCGCAGGGGCACCGGTGGGCGGCTCGGACAGCTCCAGGGGGAGGCCCACACCGATGCAGGTGCCGACCCCCGGCTCCGAGCGCACCGAGATGTCGCCGTGCATGAGGTCGACCAGGCCCTTCACGATGGACATGCCGAGCCCCGAGCCGCCGAACCGACGGGAGGTGGAGGCCTCGGCCTGCTGAAAGCGCTCGAAGAGGCGGGCCACACCGTCGGCATCCATTCCGATGCCGGTGTCCTCGACGGAGAGGTGCAGCTGGTCCTCCCGAAGGTCGACAGACAGCCGCACCTCGCCCTCCTCGGTGAACTTCACGGCGTTGCCGAGCAGGTTCAGCAGCACCTGGCGCAGGCGGGTGGGGTCGCCGACCACCCAGTCGGGCACGCAGGGATCCACCGACACCCGCAGCACCAGGCCCTTGGTCCGGCACAGCACCCGCACGGGCGCCGCCACCGAGTCCACCACCGCGCGGAGGTCGACCGGCACGCGCTCCAGGTCGAACTGGCCCGCCTCCAGCCGCGACTGGTCGAGGAGCTCGTTGATGAGGCCCATGAGCAGCTGGCTCGACGACCGCAGGGAGCCGACCAGCTCGGCCTGCTCCGAAGACAGCTGGCGGGTGTCGATGAGGTCCGCCGTGCCCATCACCCCGTGCAGAGGGGTGCGCAGCTCATGGCTCATGGTCGCCAGGAAGCGGCGCTCGGCGTCGCGGGCGTCCTCGGCGGCGAGTCGGGCGGTCACGGCGGCGGCCTCGGCGGCACGGCGCTCCGAGTTCTCGACTTCGAGCTGACCGAGGGTGTCTTGGAGCTGTTGCCGGTTCCACTTCTGGGTCGACAGGAAGACCAGGGTGGCCCCCGCCGCGGTGCCCAGGGTGATGGAGAGGATGACGGCCCGCTGGACGGCGCGTTCATTTTCGGGAAGGTTGATGAGCACGCCGGCCTCGCTCAGTCCGGCCAGGCCCCAGACCGATGCGAGGCACACCGTCGTCCACCCGAACGTGCCCGTCGCGCCGGTGAGCAGACCGGCGATGGGCGGCAGGGCCCCGAAAATCAGCGCAGCGCCGCCCCAGAGGCCGATGTTCGCGCAACACTGTCCGGTCACCGCAGCCACGAGGGACAGCAGGATTGCGTGCCCGGCCAGGCGGGGCCCCCAAGGGGTGCGCAACGACGCGATGGACATCAACGCAACCAGCACCACCGACAGGCTCGCCGGCACGTCCTCGACGTCCCCCGAGATGAAGTCGAAGGTGGCCAATGCAAGGGCGCCGCAGGAGATCACCGCCCCGGAGGCCACAATGGCCCGACGCTGCGTCTGTTCGTGCAACGACAGGTCGCCCGGGCTGGCCAGGCCCCCCATGGCGAGTCGTTCCCATCGATCCGGCATCCAGCCTCCACGTCGCCGCTTCGGCCCGAAGCATGACCCACTTGAGTCAGATGGCGCCCACGGCAAGGCCTCGGACCCAATCCACCCGACGCCTTCGGCTATGCTCGCCGGCCCCCCGAAGACCTGAGGACCCCATGCGCATCGTCGTCACCGGAGGCGCCGGCTACATCGGCTCGATGCTTGTGCCCCGCCTGCTCAAGAAGGGCTGGCGAGTCCACGTCATCGACAACCTGATGTTCGGTGGGCAGGCGATGCTGCCCTACTTCATCCACCCCAACTTCAGCTTCGCCGAGGTCGACATCACCGACCGCGCCGCGCTGGCGCCCGAGCTGAAGAATGCCGATGCGGTCATTCACCTCGCGGCCCTCGTCGGCTACCCGCTGTGCAAGAAGATGCCGCGCCGGGCGGTCGAGGTGAACGTCGACGGCACCCGCAACGTGCTCGACCTCATGCCCGCCGACGCCCGCCTGCTCTACGGCAGCACCGGCTCGAACTACGGCGAGGTGGTCGGCATCTGCACCGAGGACACCCCGCTCAATCCGCTGTCGCTGTACGGCGAGACGAAGACCACAGCCGAGCAGATGTGCCACGATCGGGGCAACTGCGTGTCGATGCGCTTTGCGACCGCCTTCGGCATCGCCAACCGGCTGCGCCTCGACCTCATGATCAACGACTTCACCTGGCAGGCGCTGCACAACCGCTACCTGGTGGTCTACGAAAAGCACTTCCGGCGCACGTTCATCCACGTCAGCGACATCGCCAACGCCTTCGTGTTCATGTTGAGTCGCTGGGACAAGCTCGAGCACGCCGTCTTCAACGTTGGCCACGACTCGATGAACTACACCAAGGAAGACATCGTCAACCTGCTGCAGGACCGGGTGGACTTCCTCGTGCACTTCGCCGAGATCGGCAGCGACGAGGACAAGCGCGACTATGAGGTCGACTACTCCCGCATCCGCGACGCGGGCTTCGAGATCACGGTCGACATCGACCGCGGCCTCGGCGAGCTGGTGAGTGGCCTCAAGCTGCTCCGGCTGCGCAACCCCTACTCCAACGTCTGAGCCGTGGGCACAACCCAAGGTAGAGACGCCCGCACCACGCCTCGGTGGCTGCGGGTGCCGGTGCTGCTGCTGTGCGGTCTGTTGGCCGCCTACTTTGGCACCGCCTACACCTACGCCCTCGAAAAGGACGGACCGGACTGGCTCCGGCGCCACCCCTGGTCGTTGTGGCTCGGCACCTGGCAGATGTTCACCTACATCGACCCCGCCTCCACCATCATCGAGGCCGAGGCCAGGGTCGACGGCGAGTGGATGGACATCGACCTGGAGGGCCTGTTCCCCTACCGTTGGGAGTCGGGCCCCCGCTATGCGCGCAGCAGCTTTCGAAAGAGCGGCTCCAAGATGGCCGCTCTCGGCTCGGCGACCTGCAGCCGGCTGCGCCGCCTCGAAGACATCGACGCCGACCGGGTGCGCTTTCGGTCCATCCGCTGGAAGAAGAAGAAGGGACGCAACCCCCAGCCCCGCGAAAAGGCTCAGGTCAAGGCGCTCCTCGACTGGGACTGTGAACGCTCCGCCCGCCGCCCCACCGGCGAGGTGTGGTGATGTCCACCCAAGACAAGAGCCTCTCCGACCGTCTGTTCGCCCCCCAGTGGGCCGGCGGCTGGCAGCTGTCTCGCATCCTGCTCGCCCTCGCCGCCCTCGCCGGTCACCTGCCGCGCGCATGGGGCATTGGCGACGTCTATGGCGTGCAGGACCTCATCTTCACCATGGGGCCGATGACCCTCAACAACCATGTGCAGTGGAGTGAGGGCACCGCATGGGGGCTGTGGACGGCCGGCCTGCTGGGCTTGTTCGGCCTTGTGTGGGGCGGACGAGCCGCCAAGCCGGGCCTGCTGCTCTGGTTCGGCACCACCGTGCTGCTGCTCGTCAACGAGACCCTCAATGTGAAGGCCTACGACCGTCTGTTCATGTGGGTGACGCTCGCCTTCCTGCTGTCTCCCATCGGCGAGCGCAAGCTCACACGAAAGTGGCGCAGTCCGGCGGGCCGCTGGGTGCTGCTGGTCGTGTTCATGGCCCTCTACGGCTCCACGGGCTGGCTCAAGGCCATCAAGGAGCCCACCTGGTGGACCAACGGCGACGTGCTCGCCTACCACATGCTCCACCACTACTTCGGCATGAAGACCATCGGCGTGTGGGCGAGCACCCAGAAGTGGCTGTTGCTGCCACTGTGTTGGGGCACGGTCATCTTCGAGGCGGCCTTCCCGGTGCTCGTGTGGTTCCGACGCGTGAACCCATGGCTGCTGCTGGTGGGGGCCCTGATGCACCTGGGCATCCGCCTGTTCATGAATGTGGGACCGTTTTCCTACCTTGCGTTGGCGGTGTACCCCGTGTTGCTGCACCCTGAGGTGGCGCGGGAGTGGTGGGAGCGGTGGCAGCGGAGGTCGGCAGGTGGGGTCCCCTCCTCCGGTCGGACATCGCCCACCTGAGCGAAGGCGTGGCAAACTGCCGACCCGCCGACAGGTCCCCATGTCCCATTCCACATCGGCCCGCCGGGTCGTCATCCACAGTGCCGGCTCCTACGACCGCCTTGGAATCGAGGCCCTTGGCCCCCAGCACCCGGCTCCCGGCGAGGTCTGCATCGAGGTGCGCGCCGCTGGCGTCAACTACGCGGATGTGGTCGTGCGCATGGGCCTGTACAGTTCGGCGAAGAAGTACGTCGGCTGGCCCATCACGCCGGGCTTCGAGGTGGCTGGCGAGGTGACCGAGGTGGGCGAGGGTGTCGACGACTTGAGGCCTGGTGACGCCGTCTTCGCGGTGACTCGCTTCGGCGGCTACACCAGCCACCTCCGGGTCCCGCAGCACCAGGTGTGGCCCCTTCCCGACGGCCTCGACTTTGCTCAGGCCGCCGGCCTTCCTGCCGTCTTCGGCACCGCCTGGTTCGCGCTGCGCTTCCTGGCCCATCCCCGGCCCGGCGACCGGGTGCTCATCCACTCCGCCGCTGGAGGCGTCGGCAGCACCGCCGTCCAGCTCGCCCGGGCGGCAGGCTGCGAGGTGGTGGGCGTGGTGGGCGCACCACACAAGATGGAGACGGCCCGGGCGCTCGGCTGTCAGCACGTCATCGACAAGTCCACCGAGGCGCTCTGGGCCCGTGCCAGGTCCATCTCAGAGCGCGGCTACGACATCATTCTCGACGCCAACGGGGTCTCCACCCTGGGGGACAGCTACCGGCACCTGCGCCCCGCGGGCAAGCTCGTGGTCTACGGCTTCGCGTCGATGCTGCCGAGGCAGGGCGGCCGGCCCCGCTGGCTCAAGCTCGCCTGGGACTGGCTGCGCACGCCCCGCTTCAACCCCCTGGAGCTCACCACCACGAGCCGCAGCGTGCTGGCCTTCAACCTGAGCTACCTGTTCGACCGCACCGACCTGATGGCCGAAGCCATGGGACTGTTGGCGCAGATGCTCAGCGATGGCCGGCTCCGTCCACTGCCGACCACCACCTACCCGCTCGATGAAGTGGCCCGCGCCCACCAGGACCTGGAGTCGGGCCAGACCGTGGGCAAGCTCGTGTTGGTGCCCTGAGGCCGGGGCAGGGCTGCTCGGTGCCCGTCGGTCGCCGCAACGACGCCACCAACGGATTCGGCGCAGGAGAGGGGCCACGCAGTTGACCCAAGGGAGGGGCTCTCGGGACATGTGGTATCAAGAGCGCGGGGGTGAGCTGCCTGACCAGCCCACCGATGGACTCACGCCAGGACCAACCGAGGACGCCCATGTCGACCCTCTTGTTTCGCAGCTCGATCGCTGCATGCCTCGCCGCCGCACTCTTCTGGGGCCCTTCCGCCGAAGCCGCAGGTCTCGAAGACGCCTTCCCCACCGATGCGGTGGCCACCTTCGTGAACGGCGACGGGGTGAAGCTCGTCGTGGTGGAGGCCGGCGACGCATCCGACAGCAGATCAGAGGCCGCCGCTGCCCTGTCGGCCTCCTTGAAAGCCGCGGACAAAGTCAAGCTCGTGCTTCCCGACGACTCGCTCGGCGACGTCGATGCCCTCGACGACGCCGCCATCGTGGACAAGGCTGGCTCGCTACCGGTCGAGCTCATCGTCATCGTGCGGGTCATCGACGGAGACGAGCCCACCGCCATCGTCACCATGTACTCCAAGGAAGGAGAGACCATGGGCGGCTTCACAGCCGCTCCCGGTGCACCGGTCGAACCTCAGGCCGGTGCGGGCTCCGCCGCGGATGCCGCAGTGGGAGCGGTGATGGCCGACGCGGGCTCCGACAAGAAGGAAGCCATCGAGAAGTTCCTCCAGGACGTCGTCTGGTTCGAGGGCGGGTCGTGGGTGAGCTCAGACAGCGGCGCCGTCGTCGGGACCTTCACCAATGCCTACAAGGGCCGCTACAAGGAGCCCCTCTACGGTCGTGCCTTCTACGAGCACATCGGCAGCGAACAGGGTCTCGCCGACTACGACGCCGCCCGCAAGAAGCACCTCATCATCTCCAGCGCGGTCACAGGGGTGAGCGCGCTCGGGCTCGGCATCGCCATCGGAATGGAGGTGAACAAGGACTTCATCAGCGCCTTGGAGCCTGGCGGCGCCCGCTTCGGCACGAAGGTGGGCATGGAGATTGGCTTTGGCACCACTCTGATTGTGGGGGCCATGATGTTCACAACCACCAACCACGACCCCTACGCGAGCCCCGAGAAGCGTCGCCTGGCCGACGAATACAATCAGAAGCTCATGGACGAGCTCGGCATCACAAAGTCCGACCTCGAGAGCCTGTCGGCACGCCATGAGCCCACCCCCGTCTTCACGGACGTTCGGCTGGTGCCCTGGACCACGCCGGAGGGCTTCGGAGCGGGCTTCACCGGGCGATTCTGGTGATGCTCGCACTGCTCGGCGGACTGGCTGTGGCTGGCTCACTGGCCGAGCTGGAGGCCGCCCAACAAGAGCTGTTCCGCACGCGGGCCCCCGGGGTGGTCTTCCTGTCGACGGGCGACGGCTTCGGGTCGGGCTTCGTGGTGCACGAGGACGGTCGCATCGTCACCAATGCCCATGTGGTCGGCGAGGCCGAGACCGTCGCCGTGGTGCTCATGGACGGACGGACGCTGCAGGCCACCGTGGTCGAACGGGCAGAAGCGCTGGACCTCGCCCTCATCGACATCGACGCACCGGACCTCACGCCCCTGGTGCTCGACGTCGACCCCGACCGAGTGCAGGTGGGCGCATGGGCGGCCTCCATCGGACATGGCCGCGGCGGCGTCTGGACCTTCACCACCGGCATGATCTCCAACCGCTACGCCAACAACAAGGCCACCGCCTACCAGACCCAGATCCCCGTCAATCCCGGCAGCTCCGGCGGCCCTGTGCTCGACCGACACGGCAGGGTGATTGGCGTGGTCACCGCAGGCCTCGTTCAGGCCGACTCCATCAACTACGCCATTCCCTCCTTTGAGGTGGCCACCGCACTCGGACGGCTCGGCGACCTCTGTGGCTGCATCTCGATTCAGGCGCCGAAGGGAATGCCCGTGTTCCTCGACGGCAAGCTGGTGGGCACCGGTCCAGTTGTTCGGGTGAGCGTGAAGGACGGTCAGTACGACATCTTCACGATGGTGGGGGGCAAGCGTCGCTCGAAGCAGGTCCGCTTTCCAGACGAGCGCACAGTCGACCTCACCGTCGACTGACCGCCCGACACGCAACGCAGAGTCCTGCACCCACGCCCGGCACCCGCGGTCGTCGCGCTCCTGCCTCGACTCCAGCAAGGACAGATGGTAGCGTTCGCGCGGAGTTCGACTTGTCCGACACCGAGGCCCGTCCACAGCCAACAGAAGCCGCGAACGGTCTGCGGTCGTCTGCGCCCGTGGGAGGCCCGGGCGGAAGGAAGCAGCTTCAGGACCCGCTCCAACGCCGCGCGTTCGCTGACCGACTCGGCAGTCGCTCCGGCGCGCTCTCCGACCCGCTCGCCCGCGTCGCCCACGGTCCCCCCCTGCAGAGACGCACGACAGGGCTACCGAGTGGTCCTCCGATCCAGAGAGCGAAGCAGGACGTCATCGTCACCGGGCTCACGCACATGGTGCACATGCCCGACCGGTCCATCTACGAAGGCACCGAGGCCGGCACGCTGGTGCAGGGGCAGGAGCTCGTCATCGAGACCTCCTCGAAGCTGATGTCGAGACGGGGACCCAACCAGGAGGAACACCGCGCCGAAGACCGGGACGGCCCCCAACACTACGCCTGGTACAACGTCCTCAACATCGACGGCAAGGCGGCCGGTCCCAAGCTCTACGCCCGCGACGACGTCTTCATCGAAGCCAAGAAGCAGAGCGGAGGCAGCAAGCTCGACGACTTCGCCGAGGGCGCCGATGCGGTGATGAACGTGCCCGCCACCCTCATCGGCAACGAGGGCATCTCGGGCGCCGCCGACGCACTCAACGACAAGACCGTCCACACGCGCACCAGCGGCGGCAAGGGCGCCAGCGACAGCGACAAGACCCACGCCAAGAACATGGGCATCACCGGAGACACCATCACCGGTGTGACGGGTCTGCTGTTGATGGCAAAGGGCTTCAAGGACCTCGGCGACCCCGACGCCACCGCCGCCGATCTGGTCGAGCGCGGCCTGCAGATCGAGACCGGCGCCATGAAGACTGGCGAGGCGGTCTCCAAGCTCACCCACACCGCCAAGGGAAGCGACAACCCCACCGACGCCAGCCGTTTCGGCAGCGCCTTCGAAGGCTACGCGGCCGCCTTCCAGGGCATCCACGAAGCCTTCCAGGGCATGCGCAAGCTCGTCGATGTCATCAAAAACGCCCAGGACTACAGCACCGAGGACAAGGTGCGGGTGGCGGGCGAGATCGCGCTGCACGCCCTGGAGACCGGCAAGAGCATCGTGCTGTCGGTCAAGTCCTTCATCGAGCTGGTGGACAAGGCAGGCGCGTCTGGCTCCCTGATGGCGAGCGTGCCCGGCCTCGGCATCGCCATCTCGGCCGGCAAGATCATCATGGAGGGCTACTACCTGATCCAATCCAACGCGAGCCGCAAGGTGATGAATGAGCGCCGCAAGGCCATCGCGAAGGAGTCGGGCAAGGACATCGGCGAGCTCGACGCCGCCACCGAGGAGTTCCGCAAGGTCGACGCCGAGATCGCCAACAAGAAGAAGGTGATCGAAGACGACGAGGCCCGATACGCCAAGAGCGGGGACTCCAGGCTCAAGAAGCGGATCAAGAAGCTGAAGAAGGAGGTGGCCCAGCTCGAAAAGCAGAAGGCGGCCAAGAACGGCCTCACACGCGACAACGTGGGCGAGTTCGCGATGGCCACCGAGCTGCGCAACGCCAACAAGAAGCGGGTCACGCGGCAGGTCATCCACATCGCCACCGAGTTCACCAAGATTGCCGGTGAGATCGCCATTCTCACGGGTGCCGGTGCCCTGGGCGGTGCCATCGTGAAGGGCGCGGCGGCATCTGTCGACCTCGCGCTGCCGGTGGTGCGGGGTGCCAAGCAGATGGGCCGGGACCGCGCCGCACGCAAGGCGGCCAAGGGCAAGTCCGACAAGGTCTCTGCAGCCTTCGACGCCTCCAAGGCCACCGCCGCCAAGCGCTCGTACCGGGTGCAGCAGGTCAAGACCATCCTGCGCCTCATCGTCGAGCTGGCCTACAAGGACCCCAAGACCGACCGGGCGGCCTTCGACAATGTGGCCGGCTACCTGAGGGCCACCGGCATCCACCCCCCCAAGCTGATGGCGGCGAACGGCGACCCTCAAAAGCAGCTCCAGATGCTGGTCGAGGCCATCCAGAAGCGCGAGTTCATCTAGTCCATGTCCCAGCAACTGCTCGACACCATCCAGGCCACGGTCCAGCGCCTCGGCTACGACACGGCCCGACACCCCCCATCCATCCACAACCCCGTCGACCTGTTCACGGTGTTCATCGACGAGGCCGAGGACGCCGAAGCCGAGGGCCGCGCCCGTCGCGAGATGGCTGTGTTCTTCATCCCGGTGGGCGAGGAGCTCGATGGCTCCGCCTTTCTGCAGTTTCTCTACCAGCTGGCCACCCCGGTGCCCGCCGAGCAGGTTCAGGCGGTCCACGCCGCGCTCAATGAGGTCAACCGACAGCTTCCGTTGGGCCACTTCGCCACCACCGCGGGCGACGCCCTCGTGTACTACAAGTATGTGCTTGCTTTCCCAACCCAAGCGGCGGTCTCAGCAGCCCACTTCGCCGACATCCTCGACATGGCCATCTTCTCCATCGGGCGGATGGAGGACACCCTCGCGGAGCTGATCAAGCCGGCGTGAGCCGGCGAACGCAGCGGTTGTGGGGGGCCTGACCGACAGCTCTCGGGGCACCACGCGGATCCCCCGAGCTCGCCGCTACTCGACACACCAGGCGCTGTCCGCGGACTGCCCGGGAATCGCACACGCCGCCCCGAGGTCGTCCACTGCACCCGTGGCCGTCGCCACAAAGCCGCCCCGGCCTTCGTACAGGGGCCCCACGGCCACGGCCTCTCCCCACCAGTCCCGCGCGTCGGTGCTGCCCAGAGCCGCGCTCGACCAGGTGGACACGGCACTGGACAAGCCGGTCGAGCTGCCCGTGCGCACCTGCACGAGGCCCGAGTGGGTGGTGGCACCATACGACTCGGTGGGCGAGGCGAGCACGAGGTCATCGATGCCGTCGCCGTCGGTGTCTCCAGCGGCGAGGGCGGCCCCGAAGCGGTCGCCGGTCTCGGGGTTGCTGGCGGGCCGCTGGTCGAGCGTGTCGTCGTAGGCGAGCGTGCTGTGGGAGACCCCGGCGAACACGAAGACCGCACCCGCACTCGATGCCAAGCCGCTGTCCCGGTCGGGGGCACCCACCGCGAGGTCGTCCACGCCGTCGTTGTCGAAGTCTCCCACCGCGACGGCCTGTCCGAAGTGGATCTCCACCTCACTGCCCGCGCCCGCATCGAGCGGCAGCATCGTCTGGCTGTCGGAACCCAGTCCACCGCTGCCCCCGAAGAACACCATCACCGCGCCCGCATCCGAGTCGAAGTCGTTGGTCTCGTAGGGAACGCCCACCACGAGGTCATCGCAGCCGTCGCCATCGACGTCTCCCGCCGCCAGGGCATCGCCGAAGCGGTCGCCGGCCTCGTTGGTCGCACCCCCGGTCGCCTGGGTGATGGCCGAGGCCCCCCCGTCGCCGGGGGCCGTGCCACCGCTGTAGTGCACGGTGACGGCGCCGGTGTCGACGATGCTGCCCCAGTCTTCGAGGGGCGCACCCACCGCGAGGTCGTCGGCGCCATCGCAGTCGAAGTCGCCGATGGCCAGGGTGCGGCCCGCCTCGTCATCGGTCTCGGCACTGGTGCCACCCGCCTGGGTGATGCAGTCGGCGTCCGCAACCCCACCTGCGCCATCGTTCACCATCCAACACACCTCGCCCGCGTCCCATCGACCGGAGATCCAACGTCCGGGAGCACCGATGGCGACGTCGACATCCCCGTCGGCGTCAAAGTCGCCCGTGGCGATGGCCTGACCGAAGTACGCCTCGCTGTCCGAGGTCCCGCCGAGCATGGTGGAGGTGAGCAGGTCTGGCAGCGCGTCGACACCTGCACCGTCCGACCAGTGCACCGCGACCGCACCGGCCCAGCTCTGCGTGTGGACATCGAGGGTGGGAAAGCCCACCAGCACCTCCGCCCCGCCGTCTCCATCGAGGTCGGCGGCCGCGATGTCGCCCGACACCATGTTGTGGGCGGACCGGCCCGCATGGTGCGCCTCACCGATGCCCACGGCCCCGAAGGCATCCGACACAGCCACGCACTCCGCCGAGCCCGGCCCGAAGCTGTCGAGGCAGGACTCCTCCATCACGTCGCGAAAGTCGTCGAAGTCGGCGGTGGACCACAGACGGTTGACCTGGGCGTCCCACAGCAGCGGCTCGATGGTGGACCAGCCCTGTCCGGCCACCGCAACCCCGGTGTGCTCGCCGCCTTCGACCATCAGCCAGACCGCCTTGTGGATGATGCCCGAGTTGGAGTGGACGCAGCCGTTGTCGTCTTCATTGGCGGGGGAAGCCAACACAATCGGACCGGTGATGCTGCTGGTGGGTGTGCAGCCGGAGCCGCTCACGTCGAGCTCGTAGTCGTCCATGTGGTCGGGGTTGCCGCGGGCGGGCGGGTCGGCCATGTCACGCCGGATGCCCACAGTGGCGTCTTCTCCGACGGTCCAGTTGCCGTCGAGGTAGCCGCCCTTGAGGTCGGCCAGGGCCTCGTCGAGGGCCCCCGAGGCATCCTGGTAGTCGAGGTCGCTGGCCACGAACTTGTCCAGCATGTGGTTCCACTCGTGCGCGAAGATGTCGTAGCTGTGGTAGCGGCGGCCGTATTGGGTGAAGGCGCAGGTGCCGCTGGGGTCCTGGGTGCAAGAGATGAGGCGGGCGTTGGCGTTGTTGTAGCCGCCGTCGATGAGCGTCCACATCTCGCCGTCGTTTCCGTCGAAGGACCGGCGGCCGTGCTCGGTCGACCAGTGGTTGTAGATGGCGTAGTTGTAGAACACCGCCATGGCGCAGTCGGTGCCGCAGCCCGACTGGGAGTAGGGCGAGGTGCGGTACAGCAGGTTGCCGGTGAGGTCGCTGTCGGTGCTGTGGTCCTGCACGCGGGCCCCGAAGGCGGCTTCGTGTCGCTCGTCGACAAAGCGGAGCAGCTCACCACTCTCGGCGTCCACCACCACCTGCACCTCGGTCCACTCGAGCAGCCAGGCCGTGCGCAGACCCGCGTCTCGGCCCATCCGGGCACCGTCCCACACCACTGCAGACACGGCGGGCGGCTCGACAGGAAGGCCCCGGTGGCCAGCCGATACCCGTGCGGCCTCCACCGCAGCATCGCCGTCGAGACGGGGCGCAGGCACGGGGCCCGGGAGCGACACACCACCGAGAATGGCTGTCACCACGCCATCTCCGACGGAGACCACCAACTCGCCCCCGTAGACGGGAAGGCCCGAGAGGTGCTGCTGAAAGCGAAGCTGCCGGGCGCCGCTGTCTGCGGTGTGGGTGGCGGTGTGGGACAGCGTGTCGACGTCGAGTCCTCCGAGGAGGTCGGCGGCCGCACCCAACACAGTGCGGGCCGCGGTGGGGTCGTCGGGAGCACCCACCACCGAGAAGGCACCGCGAATGCTGGCCGCCACCCCGGAGTCCTTGGCAAAACGCACCTGGAGGGGACGGTCCGAGTCGGCCGCCTGCAAGCGGGAGAGCCCCTCGATGGCCGCCTCCTGGGCATCCGCATCGGGCACGTCAGGCGTGGAGAAGGGGGCCTGCGACGAACAGGCACTCAGGCCGAGCACAGCGAGGAGGGCGCAGGCGCGGGCGTGACAAGACGAACGAACGGACATGGGGACTCCGCGGGGTGACCCGGTGACGGATGCCTGGATTGGCTCGAGGCAGCGACCGCCTGGCTTGCATTGTGCGAACCCGGCCTTCGCTGCACCCTCACCCTACGGTCGCGGCTCCGTGACGTCGCGTCCCGGGCTGTCCCAGGGCTTGGGACAGTGTCTCGCGATGTCTGCCGTCACCCCCCGCGAATCTCCACCACCAGCGCATCCAGCTCGGTCAATGCCGCCGACCGCCGCACCAGCACCTCCCCCCGTCCCGCCGGCGTGGTCACCGACAGGGCGCCCGTCCCCTTCTCCCGCCGCGCCGAGTGCAGGCTGGGGTCGGCCTCGATGGTCCGCAGCAGTCCCCACAAGGCGGTGGCCTGGGCCTCGGAGGCCTGTCCCTCCCCCGGCGAGCCCCCCGAATAGGTGCCGCTGGAGCTCATCATCGGCGTGACCGGCGCGTAGGACCACGACATCCGGAGGTCTCCGGGCGCCATCCACAGCCGCGTGACATTGCCGCTGCCATCGGCGTAGCGCACGCTCCAAGGCGGCGGCTCCAGGCCCGAGACCGGCAGCAGAGCCCACTCCGGCGCGTGAATCACCGGCTGGAGGCCACTGCCAGCAGCCACCCCCTGACTCCAGGCCCCCTCCGCATCCTGCGTGGCCACCGGAAGGTGCTGCGTCTGCGTGACGTGGCCGGTGACCCGCACCTTGCGTCCCGCCACCCCCTCCGGCCAGCCGTCGAGGCCCTGAAGGTAGAGCACGCGGCCATCTTCAGCGACCACCACCGCACCGCCCTTGGCGTCCTGGGCGATGCCGTCGACGGTGGGAGGCGCCTGGGAAGTGGGCGCAGATCCGGCGGCAGCGAGGAGGGGCAGCACCAACAGCAGGGACATCGAGCTGAGCGACAAGGCGGGCATCGTGGGCGACTCCTGCTGCGTGGACACCCCCCTCCTATCGGCCGCCCGTTCCGCCGACCCCTCACCGCGGCGCAATCACCACCTTGTCCAGCCCCAGCACCCCCATGTCCCACTCGTAGCCGTACATCGTGAACTCCAGGCTCACCTGCTGGCCCTCCACCGCCGCCGGAAAGTCGACCGACTTCGACTGCCAGCCGGTCGTCTGCCAGGCACCCGAGTCCGTCAACCGCGGCTGCAGGTGGCTCCAGTCCTCCTGCCACAGCTGGGTGACCGCGCCTGTGTTGGCATCGACCGCCCGCAGGCCGAGGATCCAGCTCCGGGTGGACGAGCCGATGAACAGGGTTGAGAACACCGCGTCGAAGCTGATCTTCGCGTTCTTCGGCACGCAGATGTCCTGGGACAGCAGCGCAAACTGGGTGCCCTCGTCGGCATCGAGCGCCGTCTCGATGAACTGAGAGCCCTCGGTCGGCACCGCAGGAGACCGGGCCCCTGTGCCGGTCACATAGGACCATCGGGCATCGTAGCTGTAGGTCTGGCGGTAGTCCCAGGCGGAGCTGTCCTCGAAACCACCGGCGTCGAGGGTGATGTCGCCGTAGACGAGCTCCACGTCGGTGGCGCCGGAGGCCTTGGGGACCGCGGGCGTGGTCGTGTCGTCGGGGGTGGTGGTCTGGATGCGGGCGAAGGCGTCGCCGGTGCTGTCTTCGTCGAGCAGAGCCGCGATGAAGGTCTTGGCCTTGGGGTCGGAGTAGCTGGAGTGCACGACGTGGGAGAAGCCGACCACGTAGCTGGCCCCGCCGGACCTCAGAGCGGCGTCGAGGTGACCGGCCCGCATGCCCGAGCAGAAGTTGAGAACCACCACGGTGCCGGGCATTCGCTTCTTCGCCGTGCGGGCGCGGATGTAGTAGGGCGACACGCTGTAGTTGGTGTGGGTCACGCCCTTGCGGTTGTAGGTGCCGATGACCACCTGCCCGGTGGCGAGCTGGGCGGCGAGGTGGCGGCTCTGGGCCGGGCTCACCGCCTCTCCAGTCGCGATGAGCTCCACCTTGGGCGACCAGGCGGTCACGCCTCGCCGACGCCAGCGCACCACGGACTTGAAGTCGCCGTGACCATCGAAGACCGCGAGGCCCGCCTCCTCCAGGCCGGTGTTCAGCTCATCGACGTCGGCGTGCATCTCGGTGAGGTGGCTGGCGGTGTCGAAGACGGTGCAGGAGCCGAGGGCCAGGCGGGCGGCCTCGTAGCTGTCCTTGGTGGTGGACGTGGAGAAGTCGCCCGCGAAGGGCTCGTAGAACCAGGCCTCGGTGCCGGTCGGCCACTGCAGCGGAGGAGGCGGACCGGCGACTCCGGTCGAGCTGGTGGTGGTGGGCCGCGCCGAGAAGGTGGCAGAGGGCGCGAGGGCACCGTGACCGCGCTCGTCTTCGTCGCCCAGATCGATGAGCCAGGTGACGCCTTGTGCGTCGACATACCAGAAGGCCTCGTCGTCGCGGGACCAGGCGAGGAGCGTGCTGTCGCCCGCCAGCGCGGCCTCCGCGGCATCGGGCTCACCGGCCTGGATGAGGGTCACCAGGGCCTCGTGGGCGTCCACATCGGCCTGCCAGTCGGTCTCCGAGCGCGCCGGGACGGCTCTGAGGAGCGTGGGGGGCGTGCGTCCGGTCGCAGGTCCCGCGTGGGCGAGCGCCCGCACATCGGTGTCCGACGACAGCGTGATGGTGGCGCTTCCGGTGAACCAACCCGGGGTGTCCGGGTCTTCGGAGAGCGTGGTCCAGACCTCTGTGAGCGCGCCGGCAGCATCGGTGGGCCCCACCTCGACGCGGTCCACCCCGTCGGCCCACACCCCGAAGGACAGCTCGGTGGGCTGGTCGGGGGACAGGCCGGGAAGGTCGATGAGGAGGTCGGACTGGAGGGCCACGCCGGGATTGTGGGTGACCTGGAGGTCGATGGAGGTGGTGGCCGCTCCGGTGTCAGCTGTGAAGACGATGTGGTTGTCGCCTTCTTGGAGGACGAGCCCGGCGGCGCTCCAGGCGGTGGTGCCCGTCGCCACGCCCGAGGCCCCGCCGTCGATCGACCAGCGGACCTCCACCACGCCCTCGCTCGCGGCACCTTCGATGGTCACAGTGGGCTGGTCGGTGGCGAAGTCGAAGCCGTAGTTCGGGGCGGCCAGAGCGATGTCGGGACGGTCTTCGTCGACCTTTCCGATGGGGGCCAGGGGACCGTCTTCCACTGGCTCGCCGGAGTCGGCGGTGTCGGCGGGTGGGTCGGTGTCGTCGGTGTCGGCGGTGTCGCCGTCCCTCACTCCCGAGTCGGTGGTCCCGACGCCAGCGGAGGTCGGCGACTTGTCCGAGGAGCAGGCAACGACGAGACCGAGGCCGAAAACGGCGACATGCGTGCGCATGAAACCTCCAGGGTGGGGTCCAGAGGGGATGCGGAGCCGGTCCCCGATTCCTGCAGAGCGCCGATGCGAGCTGCTGAAAGCCACAGCCTGCGCAGGCTTCGTTAGCGGGAGCCCCCACACGAGGTGCCCATGCGCTGGACCCACATCCTCCCCCTGGTCATGAGCCTGGGCTGCACCGACAAGGACGGCACCGAGACATCCCAGGGCACGCAGCCCACCGCGAGCGACTGCGATGCCCCGTCCACCTTCTACAAGGACGGGGATGGAGACGGCTTCGGCGATGCCGCCCAGGCCACCGAGTCCTGCAGCCCACCCACCGGCCACGTCGAGGACAACACCGACTGCGACGATGCCAACAGCGCCGTCCACCCGGCCGCCACCGAGGTATGCAACGGCGAAGACGATGACTGCGACGGCATCTTGGACGACGATGATCCCGACGCCACCGGTCTGCTGTCCCTCTATGTGGATGCAGACGGCGACGGCTTTGGCCACCAGAGCGTCGAGGCCTGTCCCCAGGTGGGCCTGTCCGAGCAAGCCGGCGACTGCGACGACACCGACGCCGACCGCTCCCCAGACGCCACCGAGCAGTGCGACGACGGCATCGACCAGGACTGCGACACCGACATCGACTGCGACGACACCGACTGCGACGGCAGCTGTCCCGAAGACTGCCGAGACGGGCGGGACAACGATGGAGACGGCCTGCTGGACTGCGAAGACGCCGACTGCGGCTCCGACGGCGCCTGCATCGAGACCCCCGACGAGTGCGACGACAACCGCGACAACGACCGAGACGGCCTCACCGACTGCGAAGACGAGGACTGTTGGCAGCTCGGCGGCTGTGTGCGCTCCAGCGCGCGGCTCACAGGCGCCGACCACCTGGCCGCCCACCGCAGCCAGCAGCGCTACGAAGCATTCCGCCCCGGGGGCTTCAGCTCCAGCTACCAGACCGAGACCACCCTGGAGGCGGGCGGTCTCACGGGCGAGCTGAGCGTGCAGACCCTGTCGGGCACCGCGGTCTGCGGCTTCTCCCTGCCTTCGGGTCCCTTCGTCCAGCGCGACGTCTGGCGCGACGGCCGGCACCGCAGCTCGTCGGCCGAGTCGTCGACCTTCACCCTGTCGAGCGGCTGTCCCATGCCCTGGGCGGCCAGCCTGCTGCCCACCTTGTCCCGCGATGTAGCGACCAGCGCCTCGGGCCGGGTGGTGTTCGCCTCCCTCGACGGCAGGCGCGTGCCCTGGCTGGCCGCAAGCCGCTGGACCACGTCCTTTTCGCGCGACGGCGACACCACCGTCTACTTCGGCACCGATGGCTCCGGCGGAATCACCTCCTATGGCCGGTGGTGGAGCACCTCGGTGTGGCAGTCCGAGGCGCTGGAGCTGGAGATCTCGTCGGTGGAGCTGTCATTTTCCGGTGTACGCTGAGGGGAGATACCGACTACGCTGCTCACATGTCCAGCACACCCCCTCCGCCCTCGCCATCGTCCCCTACCGCTCGACCACTGGAGTACCCCGACTCCGACGGGCAGCGAATGGCCGACAACACCGAGCACTTCGCCTTCATCCAGATGGTCCAGGGCAACCTGAGCAGCGTCCGCGACGACTTCGTGTGGGGCGACCTGCTGTGGTATCCGGTGGAAGGCCACCCCGAGATCCGCGTGGCACCCGACGTTCTCGTGGCGGTCGGCCGGCCAAGGGGGCACCGCGGCTCCTACCGCCAGTGGGAGGAGCAGGGCGTCCCGCTCACCGTGGTGTTCGAGTGGTGGTCGCCCAATGCGGCCTTTCCCCAGATGCTGAAGAAGTACAGGTTCTATGACCGCCACGGCGTCACCGAGTTCATCACCTTCGACCAGCGCAGCCGGGAGCTGAACGCGTGGCGGCGAATCAAGGGTGTGCTGGAGCCCGTGTCCACCGAGGGGGGCTACGAGAGCGAGGTGCTCGGCATCCGGATGGACGTCGTCCAGGGTGACTTCAAGGCCTGGCACACCGACGGCCGGCCCTTCCTCACCTGGGAGGAGCTCGAGGCGGAGCGCAAGGCAGTGACGGCCGAGAGAGACGCAGCCCTCGAACGTGCCGCCGCCCTCGAAGCCCGCCTCCAGGCCATGGGCATCTCCCTCGACTGAGCCGTCGGATAGGATGGCGGCCCCCGACAGTCCGGATGCCCCATGCCAACCCCCGACCTTCGCCACCTCTGGGCGGGCGCCCGTGTCCTGGTCACCGGTGGCCGGGGCTTTCTCGGCAAGCATGTGTGCGCGCGCCTCACCCGTGAAGGCGCGGAGGCCATCGCTGTGGGCCGGGCAGAGGCCGACCTCACCGACCGGGCCCAGACCCGCGCCCTGCTGCACGAGCTGCGCCCCGACGTCGTGGTCCACTGTGCCGTGCAGGGCGGCGGCATCGGCTGGATGCGCCACCACCCGGTCGCATCGGGCCGGGACAACGTGCTGATGAACGTCCACCTGCTCGACGCTGCGGCCGAGACCCCGGGCTGCACCGCCTTCATCGGCGCATCAAGTGCCTGTGCCTACCCGAGGTTGTGTCCCGTCCCCTTCAAAGAGGCCGACCTCTGGAACGGGTATCCCGAGCCCCTCAACGGGCCCTATGCCCTGTCCAAGCGCATCATGATGGACCTCGGCCGGGCGCTCTACCTGGAGCGTCCCGCGGGCTTTCTCGCCGTCTTTCCGGTGCTGGCCAACCTCTACGGTCCCCTCGACCACCTCGAGCCCGAGCGCGCCCACGTCGTCGCCGCGTTGCTCCAGCGCTGCCTGCGGCTGCCTCCCGAGGTCCCCTTGTCGGTCTGGGGCACCGGTCGGGCCACCCGCGAGTTCCTGTTCGCGCCGGATGCCGCCGAAGGGGTGCTCTCCATGCTCGCCTGGCGCAGTCCCGAGCCGCTCAACATCGGCACCGGCATCGAGGTCCCCATCGGTGAGCTGGCCCGCACCATCGCCAAGGTGTGCGCACATCCCGCCGGCGTCACCTTCGACCCCAGCAAGCCCGACGGCCAGCCCCGCAAGTGCCTCGACGTCACCCAGGCCACCGACAAGCTCGGCTGGACCGCGCCCACCGACCTCGAGACCGGCTTGCGACACACCGTGGCCTGGTACCGCGAGGCCCTGGGCACCACCGTGGAGTCGGCCGGGTGAAGCGGACCCTGCCAGGGCTCCTGCTGAGCGTCCTGATGCTGGGCGGCTGCTGGCTGGAGAAGGTGACCGGCGAGCCCGTCCCCCTCGACCCCGCCTTCTATGCGGCGGTGGAGGCGGTGCAGGGAGACCCCGGCGTGGGCGGAGGGGATGCGGTCCCCTTCAGCACCCACGACGGCGCCATGGTGATGGTGCGGGGCACGGTGAGCAGTCCCCAGGAAGGCCCCATCGAGATCGATGTGCGCACCCCCGACCCTCTGGCAGAAGGCGGAGTGAAGGGACACGGCAAGGTGCAGCTCGACGGCCTCGGTGAGTTCGAGCTGGCGGTCCCGAGCGGCCTGGGCCCCTTGGAGCTGCAGGCCTTCCAAGACCCGGATGCCGACGGTCCCGGGGGCGACGACCCCTTCGCGCAGCTCAACCTGGAGGTCGGCGAAGAAGACGTGACTGACGTCGTCTTCGAGCTTGTGGCTGGCGCGCGCGGCTCGGCCGGCGGGCCCACCCACACCGAAGCGCCCCCCGGGGCCCCAGGTGGCGACCCCGGTGGCGGGCCCTCCCATCAGGAGGTCGGTCCGGGCGGTGGAGCAGGTCCCCAGCCGGGTCCAGACGGTCAACCCGCCCCCGGTCCAGACGGTCAGCCACCACCCGGCGGCGGTCCACCTCAGCCCGGCGGCATCCCCCCCTTCGTGGGCCTCGATGGCGACACGGTCACCTTGTCGGGCAGCATCACCTGGCCGGGTGCAGAGGCCGGCGCGCTCGTCGATCTCGACCTCTTCCGGCCCAGCGAGACCGCGGGCGGCGGTCGCGAGATGCTCGGAAAGCTGAAGCTGCCCGTCGGAGACTTCTCCTTTCAGGCCCCGCAAGGCTTCGGACTCCTGGTGCTGGAGGCCTTCGTCGACCAAGAAGGCGACGGCCCCGGTCAAGGCGACCCGATGGGGGCCTACGCCGGCAACCCCATCTCCATCGGCTCGCGAGACATCGACGGCATCACAATCGCACTGGTGGTGACCGAGACGGGGCACATGCCGGGCAACGCGCCGCCGCCCAACGCAGACCGCCCCGATGGCCTGTAGCGACGGGCCCTGACCGCCCCACACGCAAGGCGGCCGACCTGCCGAAAGCGCGGCGACATCCCCCTGCCCTCCGTCGACTGGCCCATCGTGGTAGCCTCCCCCGTCCACACGGAGGAGCCCCGATGGGACCCCTGCTCGGCCTTGGCGCCGCCTTCATCCTCATCCCAACGTCGGCCCAGGCCCTCGAGCCCAGCGACGCTGGCGACCTCACTCTGTCCGAGTTCATGGCGCAGCCCGCCACGCCCATCGCCGACTACCAGGGCGAGTGGTTCGAGGTGCGCAACAACTCTGGCCGCCGCCTCGACCTGTCCGGCGTCACCTTCGCCACATCGAGCAGCGGAGCGGGCTTCACGGTCACGTCCAGCCTGTTCATCGAAGACGGCGAGCACCTGGTGTTCGGGGTCAACGCCGACACGGGCACCAACGGCGGCGTCCCCATCGACTACGAGTATCCCTTCGCCGACCTCGCGATGGACCACCGCGACGACACCCTCACCATCTCCTACGGCGCCACCACCCTCGATGAAGTGACCTGGGGAAGCCTGGTGGGTTGGTCGGTGCCCGCCTCGAACATCACCCAGCAGGCCAACCTGAACGCCGTGGGCAACGAGTGGGCCAACGACCTCGTCCACAACTGGTGCAATTCTACCAGCGTGTTCGGCGGCCTGTACGCCACTCCCGGCAGCGACAACGACTTCTGCGACTCTGGCAGCGCCGACATCGACGAGGACGGCTTCACGGTGGCCGGCGGCGACTGCAATGACATGGACGCCTACGTCAACCCCGATGCCATCGACGGAAACCGCGATCCTTACGGGGATGCCAACGACGACGCCAACTGCGACGGTCGGCGCGACGACGGCGCCATCGACGACGACTCCGACGGCTACCCGGAACAGGACGGCGACTGCGACGATGGCGACCCCACTCTGAACCCCGGCGAAGAAGAGGTCGCCAACGGCATCGACGACGACTGCAACACCTGCATCGACGACGTGGACAGCGACGGCGACGGCTTCACCGACTGCGACAACGGCCTGGTGGTGGACTGCGACGACGACGACGGCGTGGAGTGCTCCGACGCCCTCGGCAATCCGATCGACTTCGACCTCGACGACGAGAGCTTCTTCGACCTCTACGCCGAGGGGACCTGCGCCTGGCGCATCGACGTCGACGAGACCGATGCGGACCGCTTCCCTTGCGCGGCCGAGGTGCCCTACGACGGCATCGACCAGTCCGGCGACGGCTACGACGCCTGCGACCTCGACGAAGACGGCTTCGCCTCCGAAGACTGTCCCGACAGCCCCGACCCCGGCTGGCGTGTGCTCGACTTCGAGGGCAACCCACTGCCCCGCGACTGCGACGACTCCAACCCCAACGCCTACCCCGGCGGCGACGAGGGCTCCCCCGAGACCGGCGGCATCCCAGACGGCGAAGACAACGACTGCAACGGCATCATCGACGATCCCTACCTCGACCTCGACGGCGACGGCTTCACCGAGCTGGAAGGCGACTGCCGCGATGCCTCCCTCGAGGAGGACCCCGATGCCGCGGCCATCTCTCCGGGCGCCGACGAGCTGTGCGGCGATGGTCTCGACAACGACTGCAACGGCCTGGTCGACGATGGCTGCGAGCTGTGGACCGCTGGCGCGACCCTCGGCGGGGGCGGCCTGTGTGGGGTGGCTCCGGCGACCGGCACCAGCGCCCTCGTCGCGCTCGGACTCTTCGCTCTGGCCCGCCGCCGCAGGGATGACGACCTCGGGACGGGGGTGCCCCAGTGAACGCCCGCATGTTCGCGCTGCTGGCGCTGCTGGCCCCCGCCACGGTCGCCGCGGATGAAGACGGCACGGTGGACTTCGAGCTGTTCCACCCGAGCCTCGACAACAGCGGCTACTTCGCTGTTCCCGGCGCCCGCACCCTCGGAAACCTCGAGCTGGGCACCGCCTTGTGGGTCAACCAGTCCAACGACCCGCTCGTGCTCACGGCCGACGGCCAGCGCCTGCCGCCCGTGCCGGGCACCTCGGGCGACAAGGGAGACGGCCTGGTCGACAGCCGCTTCCGCACCGAGCTGCATGTGGGCATGGGCTTCACCGGCAAGGCCTCGGTGGCTTTGGGCCTGCCCATCCACCTCGCCCAGTCGGGCACCGACCCCTCCGACCTCACGCTCGACCCCCCACCCGCTCTGCCGTCCACCGGCCTCGGCGACCTCCGGATCGAGCCCGCCTACGTGCCGCTGTCCACCGCCGACAAGCGCGTGGGCGTCGGCTTCCGCGTGCCCGTGTCGGTGCCCACGGGTCGGCAGGATGCCCTCATGGGGGCAGGTGGCGTGGCGGTCACCCCCGGCACGGTGGTGGAGCTGGCAAACGGCAATGTCGCCCAGCAGGAGCACACCGTTCGGGCGGCCGTCCATGCGGCCTATGCACTGCGTCCCGCAGATCGCCTCCACGACCTGCGCCTCGGCAACGCCTTCGTCTATGGCGCAGCCGCTGCCGTGCAGCCCATGGAGGTCGTCGAGCTGGTGGCCGAGATCCACGGCGAGATCGGCGGTCCTCAGGGCAGCCAGGCGCCTGGAGAGGCGCTCGTGGGCGCACACTTCATCGGTGGCGACCTGGTGGATGTGCGCCTCGGCGGTGGCACCGGCCTCTTCGGCGGCGTGGGCTCGCCCGACTGGCGGGTGGTGGCAGGCATCACCGTCAGCCCGTCCTTCGACCCGGCCGCCCGAGATGCCGATGGCGACGGCATTGCAGACGAGTCGGACAAGTGCGTCAACACTCCCGAGGACAAGGACGACTTCCAGGATGCCGACGGCTGTCCCGACAAGGACAACGACGCCGACACCATCCTCGACAAATTCGATGAGTGTCCCGACGACCCCGAGGATGTCGACGGCTTCGAGGACAAGGACGGCTGTCCCGACAACGACAACGACGGCGACGGCGTGGCCGACATCTCCGACCGCTGTCCCCTCGCGCCCGAGACCATCAACGACTACCGCGACGAAGATGGCTGTCCCGACACCCCCGAGTACGGCGACCGCGACGGCGACGGCTACACCGACAGCCGAGACCGCTGCCCCGACGAGGCCGAGACCTTCAACGGCATCGACGACGAGGACGGCTGCCCCGAGAAGGGCCGCGTGTCCCTCGAAAAGGGCGCCATCAAGATCAGCGAGCGCATCTACTTCGAGACCGGCCGCGCGGAGATCCAGCAGCGCAGCCACAGCCTGCTCGACGAGATCGCACAGGTGGTCATCGCCAACCCCAAGCTGAAGAAGGTGCGCATCGAAGGCCACACCGACAACGTGGGCAACGACATGGGCAACCTCAAGCTGTCCCAGGCCCGCGCCGAGGCCGTGCGCCAGTACCTCGTGAAGGCCGGTGTTTCCGCCGACCGACTCGATGCCCGCGGGTTTGGCGAGTCCTACCCTCTGGTGAGCAACGACACCGAGGACGGCCGCGCGAAGAACCGCCGGGTGGAATTCATCATCGTCGACCAGGACTGAGTCCGACCCCCACGCCAGACAGAGCCGACACCCTGGCGGCGGGGTCTCCGCGGCAGGGGGGGGATCCACGTAAACGGCCCGTCAACAGCGGATCTACGTGTCTGTTGTCGGCGGATGTCCCTGGCTGCTATGGTCGGACCAATTCCCGAGGTTCGCCATGACGATGCGCATCACCCCCCTGCTGCTTGCCTTCACCGCGCTCACGCTCGCATGCACCGACAAGGGCGACGACAACAGCGACGACTCCGGCGTCAACACCGACTCCGGGGGCCTGGGCTCCGGCGGAGACACCGACGACTCGGGCGACACCGACGACTCGGGCGACACGGGCGACGATGGCGGCGGAGAGGCCACCATCAATGTGAGTGGCACCGTCGAGGTCGAGCTCTACACCATCACCGAGGGCGTGCGCGAGGCGGTGGATCCCGCCGACCTCGAAGACGTCGCCTTCCCCTACGGCGCGATCTTCGTGGGCGGCTACCAGGACCCCAACCAGACCGGCCGGGAAGACTACAAGGGCACCGACACCATCGGCTCCCCCGACTGGGGCGAGAACCCCTTCGACATGGTCGTCTCCGAGGCCGATGTCGACGACGCCCTCCATGTCTACGCCGCCCTCGACTACAACCGGAACACCATCATCGAGTCGTCCGACCCCACCGGCATCTGGCCCAGCGAGATCGAGGTGGTCGAAGGCCAGGACGTCGGTGACATCAAGATCATCATCCACGCCGAGTACCGGCCGGGTGGCGGCGGCAGCGGCTCCGGCGGCGACGGAAGTGGCAGCTGCTCCCACGGCGAGCACGCCGACCTCGTCATCTCGGGTCCCGTCACGGTGGGCACCCAGTACGAAGGCGAGGGCATGGCCCTGCTGCTCAACGCCAACGGCACCGGTCCCGTTCACTGGACCGAGTTCACGGTCGCGGATGGCGAATCCACCTACTCGATGTCGGTCTGCCCAGACCTCGGCACGATGCAGCTCACCGGCGCCATCGACGACAACGGCAACGACCTCATCGACCCCGCCGACACGAGCGGCGCCTACGTCTCGGCGCCCGACACGAACGGCAACCCCATCAACATCGCCGATGCAGATCTCACCGACTACGAGATCCAGATCCCCATCATCAACCCGGCCACGGGCGAAGAGGAGGACAACAGCATCGAGCTGGTGCCCTACGTGCGCCTCACCGGCGACATCTCCTACGGCACCGGCACCTTCGACGACCTCGACCCCGGCACCAAGGTCTACGTCGCCGCGCTCAAGTACCGCTCCAACACCAGCGTGAGCCTGTCCAGCGTCACCGCCGACGCCTACGACATCGCCGAGTTCGACTGGTCAGAGCTGTCCGGACAGACCTCCGTGGCCTACGAGCTGCTGGTGCCCGGCAACACCGAGATGTACCTCTGGGCCTACGCCGACCCAGACCTCGACGGCACCCTCAACGAGGTGGGCGAACCCGTCGCGTCGGCCACGAGTGACTGGGGCAAGGTGACCACCGGCTCGTCGAACCTGGTCTTCGACATGGTGATGGACGTCCCCTGACCGAGCAGCACAGACGACACCTGCCGAGGTGAGTGAGCCGTCGCAAGAGGCGGCCGCTCACCTCGCGTCGATCATGCGCTCGACGAATTGGGGGCAGGCCACGAAGGGGTTGTGGTTGAACTGGTAGCGGGCCGTCGCAGCGTCGCGTTCCTGGTCGCGGGCGGTCACGGGGTCGAGGGCCGACCAGGCCACATACATCGACAGCTGGCTCGACGAGGGGGTGTAGCCGTATTGGATCCACACGTAGAGCATCGAGCGCGCTGCGTTGCCCTTGTGTTGGTCGCGGGGCTCGAAGACAGTGCCCCCTGAGCCGGCGCCCAGCATCGAGCCGCCATCGGACCAATAGGTGGAGCCCGTGACCTCGCCGAGGGGGTGGTTGCCCCGGGTCTCGTTGGCAGCCACGATGGTGGGGTAGAGGTGGTGGACATCGCAGTTGGCGGGGTCGGACTCGGCACCTTCGCTGCGGGGCCAGGTGTGCTCGATGTTCATGGCGTCGTCTTCGGGGCCGCCGCCCACAATCTCGACCTGTTCGCCCGTGTAGACGCAGGACACCACGTTGCCATCCTCGAGGTCGAAGCTCTGGTAGATGGCGCGCTTGCTGTAGGGGTAGTCGCAGGTGGGGGCGGGGTTGTCGGCGACAAGGGCGGTGCGGAGGTCGTCTCCGGTCACCCCATCGCGCAGCAGCTCCCAGTGGCCCGCCTCGGCACAGGCCGCGCAGTCGGGCACCCCATCGCCGTCGACGTCGGCCTCATCATCGTGCAGAGCACCGTCACAGTCGGTGTCCTTGCCGTCGCACAGCTCCGCGGCCCCAGGGTGGACCGTCTCGTCGTCGTCGTCGCAGTCGTCATCGGCGGAGACACCGTCGCCATCGGCATCTTCGTCGCCGCCGCCGCTTCCCGAGCCGCAGTCGTCGCCCGTGCAGTTCGCCGAGGCGCTGTCGTCTGCTTTGTCAGAAGCCCCACCACAAGCCGAAGAAAGGCTCAGGGCGGGGCCGAGGAGGAGGATGGCGAAGGTGCGCACGGAGACCTCGGAGGCGGGACGGACGCGTCTATCCTGCCCCCGAAGTCCGTGGGTCGCCTACAGGCTCCAGGTGTACTCCGCGGTGGACGCGTTGGAGGTGGGGTCGCAGCTGAGGCTGTGGATGTCGTCCCAGTAGGTGTCGCAGGAGCTGTTGTAGAAGCGCACGTAGGCGCCGGTGCCGCTGCTGTGGCCGGCCATGGTGGCGAGGATCCAGGCGGTGTCGACGTCGTAGCCATTGGCGAGGTGGCGGCCATAGTCATCGGCGGTGGTGGTGATGTCGATGGCGTTGCTGTGGAAGCCCATGATCCAGTGGATGCCGTCGTTGCGGTTGTTGTTGATCCAACGCGTGCGGCCCGCGGCGTTGAGGGACTGGCAGGCGTCGAGGGCGAGCACCTCCTGGTCCTGGTTGCCGAGGCGGGTCTCCGAGGCATCCACCCAGTCGTCGCCCTGGCTGCCGTGCAGCGAAAAGCCGCCAGAGCCGCCGTGTCCGGAGAAGTAGCCGAAGTCCGCGGTGTCGTTGTAGGTGTCGTCGGAGTTGGCCTGCTCGTAGTCGGTCGACCAGGCCGAAGCGTCGGTGGAGTAGGCGTAGTTGGAGTAGCCGGCACCGTCCATGTGGTTGATGAACAGCTCCACTCCGTCGATGCACTTGTACAGGTTGCCGCTGCCGCCGTAGTCCTCGATGGCGTCGGCGTAGACCTCGGCGAGGCCTTCATCGGTGGTGGTCGTGCCGCGGGTGCCGCTCGTGTAGTAGCCAGCGAAGGCGGGGGTGGCGGAGAAGGCGGCGAGGAGGGACAGCGAGGAGAAGAGGGTGCGGGTCATGGTTCTTCCGTTGGATTCGAGAGTTGTGTTCGATTCGAGAGAGACAGGCGGACGGGCTCAGCGGAGGGGGTTGACTTCGAGGGCGGGGAGGTCGCGGCCTTGACCGGCGGGCTCCATCCAGAGCAGGTCGACCGAAGCGGGAACACCCTCGGCATCGGTGCCCTCGACGACACCGCTCAGCACCCACACAGGCTCGTAGGTCTCGGCACCCTGGCTGGCGTCGGGCACGAAGACGGCCAGCTCGGCAGACTCGATGATGGCGCGCTCGGGCTGTGCGACGCCCGCCTTGACGAGGTTGAAGCGACCCTCGAAGCGGGCCCGCTCACCGAGCATCTCGACCGCCTGCTCCAATGGCATCACGTCGACCACACCCACCGCCTGCACGGGCCGGACAGCGTGGTTGAGGGCCACGACGGCGTGGTCCTGGGGGGCCACGATGAGGTCGACCACCGCGCCGCCGCCGACGCCGGGGAGGCCTTCGAAGGACTGCTGGTAGTGAGCGGTCTGGAGGACGACGCCCTGCTCGATGAGCTCACCATTCGGGCCGCGGCGGGTGAGCGTGTGGGCACCCACCCTGGCGGGCTGCAGGTCGACACCGGGGACATCGAACAGGCCGAGGTCGCCGAGCAGCTCATCAGCGGCGGTCAGCACCGCACCGGGCGGAAGCGGCTCGACGATGGCTTCGGTCTTGAGGCCCACGAGGTCGTGCATCTCGCCCGAGCCGTCGGCAAAGGACCAGAGGTGGAAGCCGTCCGTCTCGAGGTGCTCCAGGCCGCCGTGGAGGTCCTGCGTGTCGACCTCGGCGGGGATGCCGGTGAGACCGAAGGCGTCCTGCAGGTCGGCCATGGTGGTGGCCTGAGCACCGGGCACAGGTGCGAAGAGAGAGACCTGGGCAGGGACGGGAGCGGGCTCTGCAAGGAGCTGCACGTCGAGTGGAACGGAGCCGGCGAAGGTGACACTGGACAGGACGAGGACGAGCGAGGACAAGCCGGACATGGTCGGTTCCTTGGGTTGCGTGCGTGGCGATGGGCCACGGCTATCTTGGGTGTCTCGGCGCGAGGACCACTCCCCCGCCGGACACTCACAACCTACGGCATGGTCGTCCGGTCGACCATTCGACGCCCTGACGGTGCTCAGCTGTCAGGGCTGTCAGGGCCGCTGTTGAGCACGGCGTCAGGATTGACAAGTTGCACTGACTGGCCTGCAACGCAGTTCGTTGAGCGCGGCGTCAGGATTGACAAGTTGCACCCCAGCAGACGGAATCGGCGACAACATTCACTGCGACGCTGTTTTCACATCAACCCCGCCCTCGACATGGCCCCCGCTGCTGTCGCTGCTGCACCGGCAGAAGCGAAATCTCTCCCCATCCGCCGTCTCGTGCAACCCCAAACACCTGGCACCTTCCTCAACGGCAGGCTGTCAGAGAGTGCAAGTGCAACAGATGGGTCCTGACGCCGTGCTCAACGAATCAGGAGGCTTCGTCGAGGCCTTGCTTTGCGGAGATGTGGCTGGGGGCCACTCGGAGGACGGCCGAGAAGGTCTTCTTGGCGGCAGCAACGTCGCCTTGCTTGAGCTGAGCCCAGCCGAGTCCCGCCTGCATCTCCACGTCACTCGGGTAGTGGGTGAGCACCTTGCGGTAGAGCCGAGCCGCCTCACCGTAGCGGCCCATGCTGTACAGAACGTAGGCCAGACGGCTGTTTCCACGGTAGTCGTCGGGGGAGACCGACAGCAGCTCCTCGCAAGCAGCGCGGGCGTCCGGCCACTTCTTCAGCGCCATCAGCGGCAGCACCAGGCCCTGCCGGGCTTCCACGCTCTCTGGCTGGTCGGCGATGGCGGCGCGGTAGGCCTCGGCCGAGTCTGCGTAGCGGCCGAGCAGGTAGAGCAGCCAGCCTCGGCGCAGGTGAAAGACATAGTCCTCGCCCGCGCGGCCAATCTCGTCCATTCGAGACAAGGCACCCGCATAGTCCTGCACCGACTCGAGGTCGTAGGACGCCTGGTAGAGCGCAGACACGTCTGTCGCATGTCCCACCGCCGGCGTGGCAGCGGCCAGAGCGAGCAGCGCGGCGGCAAGGGTGACTCGAAACAGGGTCATGGCGCCTCCATGGGCCGGGGACCGAGGTCGACGCGCAGGCCCAGATAGCCCGTCGCCAGGGTGCTCTCGCCGGGGGAGAGCGCTTCGTCTGGGAGCGGGTCGTCGAGCCGAACGCGCTCGACGCCCCCAAAGAGGGTGAAGCGGTCGTCGATGCGCCAGCCGATATCGACGAACGCGCTCCGAAGCAGGCTCTCATCGAGATTCCACATCGATGGCGCCGCCAGCCGCACCGGCCGCACCTCACGGCCCACCCGTCCACCACCGGTGAGCGTGAGGTCGGGCTCCACAAACCAGTAGCGGCCCGCCACCCAGCCAGACATGCCTCGGTCCGACAGGTCGACCGTCGTGGCCTCTCCCGAGCTGTCCTCGTAGGTGGCGCTGCCGGTCAGACGGGTGTGGTCGAGCCCGGCCATCAGCGCAGAGGACGGCTGGATGGGCAGCTCGACATCGATCCCAAGCTGGAGCTGGTCGCCATCATCGTAGGTGGTGGAGATGCCGGACAGCCCCAGCGTGACGGGCGACACCTGCTTCCAGGCCCGTCCGCCGACCGCCCGAGCCGAGCCGGACTCGTCGCCATCAATGCTCGCCAGGCCGACCAACACATCCGCACCGAAGGTGCTCCCACGCCCCCCTGCACGGGCCCAGAGCTCGGTCTGCCCGACGGTGGCCTCCACGACCGGTGGCGGGCCGGGCTCGCCTTCCACAATGCCGTCGGGGTCGGGCAGAGAGCCGTTCGCGGTCACCCGCCGGGCCGAGATGTCCGCGCCCACCGTGTCCGCCCAGCGCGCGCCCACCTGGGCACCCGCATGGTTGCCGGACTCCCGCCAAAGGTGGTTGGTGTAGCCAGTGAGTCCACCCGACACGCTTCCCCACGCGCGCCAGCCACGGGGAGTACGGGCAAGCCCACCGCGACCGCACGACGAGTCGGCCTCGATGAAGGCCGCGCGCGCCCCCAAGGTGTCTCCCAGGGCCCGGCGGGTGTAGCCCAGCCCGCAGTACACATCGCCGCTTGCACCCCGCTGGAGCGCCTCCTCGTAGCTCCGGAGGGCCTTCAGGGCGGACCGCTGCGGCAAGGTGGGCTCCCAACGCCAGGCCCAGGCCCGGGTGGACCAGGCTGCGGGATTGTCGGGATGAGCCTCCACCAGTGCGTCCGCAGCCAACCGGGCGTCGGAATGCCGCCCCGCAGCGGTGAGGGCCAGCACCCTGCCCATCGCCGACTCGAAGTTGCCGCCCGACAGCTCGACCGCCCGGCGCCAGGCCTCCAGGGCGAGCTCGCCATCGCCGACCTCCACCGCGGCCCGGCCGAGCGCAGCCGCGGTGGCATAGTCGTCAGGGTACTCGCGGAAACGGGCCTCCAGATCCGACAGGTCACCGGCCAGCGTCAAGCCGAGCATCAGCGAGAAGGGGGTCATCGCCACCCCCCCGCCGCCCGGAGCGACACCGTGCGGCTCCCTGCGGTCATGGAGGCCTCGGTCAGTCCGTCGGGTCCCACCACCGCCCGCGTCTTCAGCGACGGTCCGCTGCCTTCGACGACAAGCCGGTCCCCCCGCCGCTCCGCTGTGAACTCCATGCGCGGGCTGGACAGCGGCAAGAAGGCCCCCAGGCCATCCCGAAGCCAGCTCAAGAAGCCCGGCTGCAGCGCACGCGGGTCGAGGGTGTCCGACCACTGCATCCTGGCACCCGGCTTCGCGAGCGACCCGTCCAATGGAACCTTGAGAAGGGCTACATACAGGGCATTCAGCGCAACCTCTCGGCCGTTCACCCCATAGCTGAACAAGCAGCTGCCCCGGTTTTCGAACACCAGCCGGGCATCCGTCCCCTCCACCCGCAAGCCCCGAGACCCCAGCAGGTCGACGTCAGACACCAACACAAGACTGCGGGTCGCGTCGCCTTCGGTGACCGTCCACTCCTGCCGCGCACCCACCGGCATGCGGGCCCAGGCCGCCGACTGGGAGCTGGGGGCGAGGTTGCGCACCACTTCGCCCTCTTCGGGGGTGCGGAAGCCCCACACCTCCGGCGTTTCGCCGGCCTCGGCAAGCAGGTCGTGAAAGCCCAGAGCCACCGTGGGCGCGCCGATCTCAGGCCGCGACTGAAGCTGGACGTGCAGGTGGGGCCGGGGGGCGCGTCCCGAGGCCCCGCATCGGGCGAGCTCCTGGCCCGTCACAACGGTCTCGCCCTCCCGCACCCGGATGGAGCCAGGGGCGAGGTGGGCCAGCAGAACGTAGCGCTCCGGGGCGATCTGGAGGAGCACGAGGTTGCCCCAGTTGTGCTCGGTGTCCATCTGTCCGGGCACATTGTCGGCGATGCCGTCGACCACGCGCACCACCGTGGCCCCACAAGGCGCAGTCACCGGTAGGCGGTAGCAGTGGTAGTCGGACAGCTGCGCCCCGGTTCCGTTGTGGAGGCGGCCATCGGCACCCCGCACCTCGAAGTCCAACCCATGCCGCCACGGACCGCGGTGGGTGTGTTCCCCGTCGTTGCCTTGGGTGACCACCCAAGCGCCCCGGAAGGGCAGGGCAAGACGTACGGGCACGCCGGAGCGGAAGCGGGCGATCCGTTGTCGATACCAGGCGAGGTTGGCCTCCGGACTGTTGCCCATGCCGTCCACCGAACGGGGAAAGGTGTCTGCAGTCCGCAAGCGCAAGGCGTAGATGGTCACCAGCACGACGAGGTTGAGGGGCAGGGCGAGCACCGGCAGGCCGTGGGGAGCCAGCAGCGCCAGAACGCCCACCGTCACCAGGGCCGACACGAGGGCGCCCGAAGCACCCAACACAAGGGAGCCCGGGCCCGGCACATAGAAGATGCCCCCCAACGCCACCGCGGTGAGCACGATGTTGAAGCCGGCATAGATATGGAAGAAGTCTGGCGGGAAGGTGAGCAGCCAGGAATCGGCGGCCCAGGCCACGCAAAAGCCCACCAGCGCGTGTACCACAGCGATGCGAGACCACAGGACGAGCGCGAGCAGCACCAGGAGTCCGGCCGCCCAGTGGGGCTGAAAGAAGATGGCGCCGAGGCTGCGCAGAAAGGCGTCGAGGAAGGCTGGCCCCGGCAAGGCACCGAGGTCCACCGCGGGCGGATGTCCGACCCAGGCCACGCCCTTGAGGTGGGGGACGGCGGCCACAAGCAGCCAGGTGACGCCCACAAAGGGCAGGGACAACGCAGGCAGGCGCAGATGGTACCGCATCGCCCCCGACAGTCCGACATGGCTCAGCACGGTGAGCAGGCAGGCGGCGACAGCCAGCACCCAGAAGGCCATCGACCGGTCGAGGAGCGCGCCAATCGCGAGAAAGACCAACAGCGCGTTGTAGCCGAGCAGTCCGTCGCGCACCGCCTGTCGGTCGAGCTGCAGTCCCAACGACAGCAGGCTGGCGGCGACCACACCCAACAGTCCCACAAGCCCCACATCCGGCACCACAAAGCTCGCGAGCAGGAGCAGCAGTCCAATCCAACGCGAACGCGCGAACAGCACGGCGCTGTAGCTGTGCAGGATCGTGTCGAGCGCGAATTCCAATGGGGCCCGCCAGCGGGGCTGGTCGCCCAAGGCAGGGGCGCGCGGGGGACCAGGCTGCGGACCTGGCGGACCCGATGCATGCAGAACAACCACCTCGCCCATGTTCTCAGCCGCGGAGATCACGACGTCCCCCCGAGCCAGTCCGGCACCAGCTCGGGCCCGGTGAGGTCTTCGAGCACCTCCTTGCGGCGAATCAGCGCGTGGCTGCCGTCGGGACGCACCAGGCACACGGCCGGCCTCAGCTCGATGAACTGCATGGACTGGGTGACGTTGTAGGCCCCCACCGGCGCCACCAGCATCCGCTCGCCCGCCGAGATGGGCGGCATCATGAGGTTGTTGCCCACCACGTCGATGTTCATGCACATGGGTCCGTAGACCATCGTGGGCTCTGGCGCGCCCATCGGCTCCTTGGTGGGCGTGAGGCGGTGCTGGTACCAGTAGGCGGTGAAGAGCACGTTGACGCCGGCATCGATGACCATGGCGCGTCGACCATCGGCGAGGCGCTTGTTGGCCACCACCGTGCTGATGAGAGTGCCCGCTTCATCGATGAGCGCGCGTCCGGTCTCGAGAATGAGTGTGGGCAGCTCGTCGGGACGGTAGTCCAACCCGCTCAAGGCATCCACGATCTGTTCTGCATATTGGGACAGCGAGGGCGTGACCTGCTCACTCGGCAGGTACTGGGACCGCAGGCGATTGCGGGACGCGAACCCTCCGCCCAGGTCGACCGTGTCGAGCACGATGCCCAGCTCCGAGCGGAGTCGGTTGGCGAAGGCCACGAGCTTGCGGGTGGCTTCGGCATACGCCCGGGCATCGAGGATGAAGGTGCCGAGGTGACAGTGCAGGCCGGTGAGCTGGAGCCGACCGCCTGCGACGAGCCGACGGACCGCATCCCAGGCCTGCCCGGTGTCGAGGTTGAAGCCAAAGCGGTCCCACCGCGGCTGGGTGGACGTGTGAATGTTGAGTCGCAGGGCCACCGAAGGCCGAACGCCCTGCTCGGTCGCGATGCGCTCGCACTGCGCCAGCTCGTCGAAGTGGTCGATGTGCACCCGCGCGCCGCCCACCAATGCCTCGGTGAGCGTCTCTGCATCCTTGTGAGGACCGTTGTACACGATGTCTTGCACCGCGATGCCGTTGCGACGGGCCTTGCGAAACTCCATGCCCGACACCACCTCCGCGAGAGCGCCCTCCTGGTGGTAGATCCGACAGATGGCATCGAGGTAGCAGGTCTTGTAGGACCAGGCGAGGGCCACCTTGGGATAGCGACGCACCAGGGCATCGTGGAGCTCTCGCCAGGTGGTCCGGATGTTCTGCTCGTCGTAGACGAACAGCGGTGAGCCATAGGCCGCCACCAGCTCCTCGACATCGACGCCGGCCACGTCACTCTGGGGTCGAATCGCCGGACCCGCACCCATCTTGTTCATCAGGCCGGAGCGGTGGCGGACCAACGTGGGTCGAATGTAGGCAGGGCGGCTCATCACAGCTCCAGGGGCAGCGGGTGGGGGGGCCCGTCTGCGGACCGCGGGGCCCCGGGGAGCACCTCACCTCGGGTGGTGATGGCCTCCAGGGCGGTGATGTCGACGATCTGGTCGAGCGAGATGCGCACGAAGGCGGTGCCCACCCGGTAGTCGGGCAGGGGCGTCGGGTCGTGGCCGCGGGACAAGGCGACCACCGCCGCAGGGAGGTTCTGGCCGGCGCCAGCGGACAGGTCGCACCAGGCCGGGAAGCGCGGGTTGATCTCGATGAGGTGCAGCGTGCCGTCGGCCTCCTTGCGGGCCTCCAGCTCACAGGGCCCGCGCCAACGGGTGGCCCTCATGAAGTCGGAAGTAAGCTGCAGCAGGGCATCGTCGGCGATGGTCACCCCCGCCCAGCCCTTGCCCGACTTCGTGAGCATGAGCTTCTTCATCGGCACGGCACCCACGAGTCCACCCTCCCCGTCGCCGACCGCACACACGTTGACCTCTTCGCCCGGCACGAACTTCTGCACGATGACGGGAAGTCCCCACTCTGCAGCGACCCCATGGAAGGCCCGCACGGCCTCGTCTACGCTGTGACACACCTTGGCGCCGTAGAACACGCCCTTCACCACCATGGGACCCTCAAAGCGTTCGTGCAGTCGGTACAGGGCATCGACGTCGGTGAGCACCACGCTGTCAGGCACAGGCAGCCCATGGTCGGTGGCGAGCTCGTGCAGTCGAGCCTTGGACCGCACATCGAACTGTTCGCGACCCGGCAGGAAGGTGTGGATGCCCATGGCTTCGAGGAGGTCCTCCTGTCCGGTGAGGGCGGGCAGCTCGCTGTCGAGGGTGGGGATGAGCACGTCGAGTCCGACGGTCTGGCGCACATGGGCGAGACGCGCGAACAGAGCGTGGCGACCCGCCGATGGATAGGGAATCAGAAAGGCGGCATCGAGCAGGCCGTCCATGTAGAGGCCTGGATCCAATGCATCATAGGCGAGCCCCACGATGCTGCCCACAAAGGCCGGGTCGGCACGCAGAGCTCGGATGACGGCCACTCCAGGGCCGGGGTTGTCTGTGGCGTTGAGGCCCGTGACCGCGATGACCGGAGGACGCAACTTCATGACCGACTCCAACTCATCGAAGCTCGAAAGAGGTCGGCACCAGGCCGTTTTCACGCATCAGACGAACATACTCCAGCACGTCTCGTTCGAGGTCGGCGCCACCGGCATCGAAGCGCTCGGCCAGGGTGGCTGTGAGCGCCTGCAGACCCAGGCCGTCACGCACACCTTCGAGGATGAGTCGGCCCGTCTCGTTCACCGTGAAGGTGGTACCCGACTTGGGATCGAACACGAAACCAGACGGGCTGATGGCGAGCATGGCAAGTCGGGCGCGGGCGTCCATGGGGCCTCCAGATGAGGTGGGGGGCACGCGGCTTGGCGGGACACCCATGATGTAGGCCGAGACCGCGTGAGCATCCGCCCCGCTTTCGTGAGCATGCGTAAGCTGCGGTGTGCATCGGTTGCGAGACGGGCGCTGCGGTCGATAGCCGACAGGGGCGAGGCGAGACATGGCCCATCACCTGCTTGTGGTCGACGACGACGTGCGGCTAGCCCGCCTGGTCCGCGACTACTTCTCGCGCGAGGGCTTCACCGTGGATGTGGTGCATCACGGCAGCGAGGCGGTGCCCACGGCCTTGAGACTGCAGCCCGACCTCATCCTGCTCGACGTGATGCTGCCCGGCGAAGACGGCCTGACCATCTGCAAGAGGCTGCGCAGCGAGGGCCTCAACACGCCCATCTTGATGCTCACGGCGAGGGGCGACGAGATCGACCAGGTGGTGGGTCTGGAGCTGGGCGCCGACGACTATGTGGCCAAACCGGCGAGTCCGAGGCTGTTGCTGGCGCGAGTGCGCGCGCTGCTGCGGCGCAAGGCCGAGTCGCCTGTGAAGGCGGCCTCCACGCGTTCGGTGGGTGGTCTGGTTGCCGATGCCTCCACCCGACAGGTCAGGCTCGGCGGACAGGCCCTCACCCTGACCACGGCGGAGTTCGATCTGCTGTGGGTGCTGCTGGGACGCCCGGGGGAGCCGGTGTCGCGTGAGTCTCTGGTGCGGGAGCTGCGCGGCATCGCCTACGACGGGGTCGACCGCAGCATCGATGTGCGGGTGAGCCAGCTTCGCCGCAAGCTCAAGGCCCATCGGTCGGTGAAGATCCAGACGATTCGGAGCGTGGGCTACCAGCTGGTCCACCTGGAAGACGGGGGATGAGAGGCCTGTTCCTGCGGCTCTATGCCGCGCTGACCGCCGTTCTGGTGGTCGGACTGCTGCTCGCAGGCACCCTGCGGGAGCATGGGGACGACGCCCCCTGGGACGGTGCGGTCACGGTCTTCTCCGGCTTTCCGGCCCGCGCGGCAGCCACCCTGGGACGCGCAGCCCCCGCCGAGCAGGACGCCGTGTTGGCCGAGCTGGCCGAAACGGTCGGTCAACCGGTGCGTCTGGTTCCCCGCGAAGCCCTGATGGCGACCCTCGCCGACACCGAGCGGGCAGCCCTGCAGCGCGGGGAGCCGGTGACGGTGTTCTCGGCCGACGGCGCTCTGTTGCACGTTCCCCTCGCCGGGCAGCCGTTCGTGGCGAGCATGGGTCCCGTGGTCCGGCCCGAGGTGGGACCGCCGCTGATGGCCTTCGTGTTGGTGGGGGTGTTGGTGGGACTCGCGCTGTTGGTCGCGATGTGGCTGCTGCCGCTCGACAAGCAGCTCACCGAGCTTGTGGGTGCCACGCGGGCATTCGGAGGTGGCCAGCTCGACGCCCGCAGCCGACTCGAGAGCGACCTGGCGCTCAGTCCTCTGTCGGCGGCCTTCGACGGCATGGCCGACCGGGTACAGGCGGCCATCAAGGAGCGTGAGGCCTTGGTGAGAGACCGCGAGGCGCTGCTGCACGCGGTGTCCCACGAGCTGCGCAGTCCGCTGCAGAGGATGCGCTTCAGTGTGGAGCTGCTCGACGGCGAGCCCGACGGCCCCGGCCGCACCCAACGCCTGCGGGAGCTGGAAGGGGACATCGACCAGCTCGACGCTCTGGTCGGCGAGCTGTTGGCCTGGGCACGCGCCGGCGCAGTGAAGGGCGAGCCCGAAGACATCGATCTGGTGGGCTTCTTGGAGGACCACGCCGAGCGAGCGCGTCGCCTGCGACCGGGGCTGGAGGTGACGGTGAAGGCCACGGGCCAGGTGACCGCGGTGCGCCGGGACCTCGACCGCGCGGTCGGCAACCTGGTGTCGAATGCCGCGCGCTGGGCCAGCACACGGGTCTTGTTGCACGCAAGCGCAGACCGCCTGCAGGTACACGACGACGGACCGGGCGTGCCACAAGCCGACCAGGAGCGCATCTTCGAGCCCTTCGTGCGCCTCGACCCCGCCCGCACCCAGGACGCTGGTGGCGCTGGCCTCGGACTGGCCTTGGTGGCCCGCATCGCGGAAGGACAAGGCGCGGTCGTGTCGGTCTCAGACAGCCAGCCCCTCGGGGGTGCCTGCTTCACCTGGCGCAGCTGAGCGCAGAGTGTTGAGCGCGGCGTCAGGAGTTGTTTGTTGCACAAAGTGTCGGCTCAGGGCCTACTTGATTTCGAATCAATCGCAAGCGCCAGGGCCGTCTCGGCTCCAGATCCCCGCATCCCATCGTGTAGCAAGGCATTCTCGGTCCAAACGCAGGGACCACGCACATCCCTGTGTGCAACCCGAGTCACCTGACACCTTCCTCAACCAGTTCGCCCGATGGGCGGCTTGTGCAACTTGTCAATCCTGACGCCGTGCTCAACGCTTTCGGGCGATGTAGATGTCGGCTTCCAGCATCTGGTTGGTGGCGTCGTCCCAGAAGTGGTGGGTGAAGAGGAGGTTGCCCTCCGCGTCGAAGGTGGGCTCGCCGGCGAAGGGCGCCACGACCTTCTCGGGGGCCTGCCAGTGTCCGTCGACCTTCAGCGCCCGCCAGATCTCCGGGGCGCCGGTGGAGGCCCGGGTGAACCAGATCTCTCGGCCGTCGTCCGACACCCAGGGCCAGCCGTCGGTGTCGGCCGAGTTGAGTTCCTCGAGCTCGATGGGGTCTGACCAGCCCCCGTCCACCCACTCGCTCTGCCACAGATCGATGCCCCCGGTGCCGTCGAGCAGGTCGGTGTGCCAGGTGAGCAGGTCGCCGCCAAGGTGCAGCTCCCCGGTCATCAGCTCCAGGTTCACCCGGGCGCCAGCGGTCCCCCAGTCGACAAAGCGGTCGCCGTCTCGGTGGGCCACGTAGATGTCGATGCTCCGCTCCACGCCGGCCCTCGCCGTGCAGAACCACAGCGCGTCGCCCGCCACCGTTCCACATCCATCCAGGCTCGGCGCGTCCCAGGTCGACAGCACCACGCGCCGGGGCTCTGCCCACCCCGAGCCGTCCCACTCGGAGCGATAGAGGCCCGTGACCCTGTCCACCAGCTGCTTTTCGGCCGGCACCGAGGCGTCGGGGGTGAAGAAGAAGAACAGCTCGTCCCCAGCTGCGGTCACGAAGGGACTGTCTTCGGCGCCCGCAGTCGTGATGGGACCCTCCAGGGGCACCGGCTCATGGAACAGCTCGGCGAAGGCCGGCTCGAGCACCGGGGGGTGGGAGTCGGTGGTTACATCCTGCTTGACGGCATTCTGGGGAATGGAGTCCGCGCGGCTGAGGTTGTCCACGTCGACCGACAGCCGGGCCTCCACCGACCGTCCGCCAAGCTGCGCGCGGGCCACCACCTCCGCCTTGCCGTTGTCCACGTCATCGGTGAACCACAGGGCGCGCGCCTCATCCCCGTCGAAGGACACCTCGCCGAGGTCGAGGGTGGTGCCCTGCTGCTCCACGGAAAGGCGCACCGTGTCGCCCTTGTCCACCTCTCCACGGCGCAGCGAGGCCACCACCCAGGCCGCCTCGAAGACCGTGTCACCCTCGCTCGGCGCGGTGAGCTCAAGGGCGGGCGCGCACCCCGACATCGGCAGGACCAGCAACCAGGGGCGCATGGGCGAACCTCCTGCACCCACGGTAGTCCCCACGCGCCGACCGTCCCATGACTCAGCACATCAGCGCGCGCAGACCGCCGTCTCGCCCCTGCCGACCAGCTCCTCCACCACCTCCCGCAGCTCTGCCGAGCTGAATGGCTTCGACAAGACCCGCCGCACCCCGAGGGAGGCCAGCTGATCGGCTGTGCGCTCGGTGCCATCGCCCGACATCAGCACCACAGGCAAGCCGGGCAGGCGGTGGGCCAGGGTCTCGGCGAGCTCCTCGCCCGTCATGAAGGGCATGCGACGGTCGGTGAGCACGAGGTCGACCGCCTCGCCCCGCTCGAGGAGCAGCTCCAAGGCCTCCTCGCCGCTGCCGGCCAGCAGCACCTCCACCCGGGACATCCGCAGCACGCGGGACGCGATGCGCCGAAGGGGAGGCTCGTCGTCGACCACCAGCACCCGGGGTTGTCGGGCGTTCACCGGCCGGAGCACGGGACCGTTCACCACGGCGGGCTTGTCGTCGGCCTGGGCCCGCGGCAGCGTGATGGCGAAGGTGGTGCCCTCCTGAGGACCGGTCGACAAGATGAGCTGCCCACCGAGGTTCATCACGAGGCCATGCACGATGGACAGGCCGAGGCCGGTGCCCCCACTGTCCGACCGTGTCGTGAAGAAGGGCTCGAAGACATGGTCGACCACCTCGGCCGTCATCCCCGGCCCCGAGTCGGTGATGGTGAGCCACACGGCGGCGTTGTCGACCAGCGCAGGCCCCGCAGCCTCCACCCGTCGCACCGGGCGCTCCGCCACCACCGGCGTGCCCAGTCCACAGGTGACCGTGAGGCTGCCCCCCGTGCCCTTCATGGCCTGCAGGGCGTTGGAGCAGAGGTTCATCACCACCTGGTGCAGCTGCGAGGGATCTGCGCGCACGAGGACCGGGTTGTGGGGTCCATTCACCAAGATGTCCACCCCGGCGGCATTCCCGGCCCGCGCGAGCGACACGGCGCTGGTGAGGAGCAGCTTGAGATCAACCACCTCCAGCCGCGGGGGCAGCTTCTGCCCGAAGGTGAGGACCCGGCGCACCAGCTGGGTGGCCTGGTGGGCGGACTCCAGCACCTGGTCGGCATCGTGACGCAGCCCCGCGGTGGCGCCGGGTGCGTCGCGGATGAACTCGCCATGCACCAGGATGGGCTGCAGCAGGTTGTTGAGGTCGTGGGCGATGCCACGGGACAAGCGCCCCAGCGCATCCATCTTCTCGGCCTGCAGGAGCTGCTCTCGCAGCCGCGCCCGGGCGGCCTCACTCTCCTCCCGTCGCCTGATCTGCTCCTGCAGCTCCTGGTTGGCGCGGGCCAGTGCATCCCGCTCCGTCTGCAGGTCGCTCCGCAGCTCCTCTCCGCGGCGCAAGGTGGCGCCAAGGCCGCCCACCAGACCGCTCAAGGCCGCCGCCGTGGTGGCTGCGAGCAACAGGGTGTTTCCCCCGAGAACGGCCCACAGCAGGTGCCAGTCATCGAGCGCATTGTCCAGTGGCGCCCGATGTCCCAGCAGCGAGAACACCATGAGGGTGACCGCCGCAACCGCGAGCGCCCGCAGCAGGCCGGTGCGACCGACCAGCATCGCGGCGAGCACGACGTAGCCGAACATCCACACAAAGCCGGCCCCGCGGGAGCCCGCCATGCCCAGGAGCACCGCCGCCAGCAGATACACACTGCCCAGCAGCAGCCGCGTGCGAAGCCGGTTCGCCAGTCCCTTCATCCGCCACAGCACCGCGAACCAGGCGACCACCACCACGTCGAGGACGACCAGCCCCCACGCCGACACACCCACCGCCGCGATGAGGCTGGGCACCACCGCCACGGTCACGAACACGAAGAAGGTGACGAGCAAGCGCTCCAGCACCTTGCCGCGCCACCAGTCCAGGTCGGCGGACTCGAGAAGGTCGAAGTCGACCGACACGTCGAAGAGGCGCGCCAGTGCGCCTGCCGGCCTCGAAGGAGCAGGTCGGGTTGGACGCGTGGGGGGCTCGTCCATGCACTCTCCGCGGGGGGCCGCACCGCAACACCAGAGTCGAGGCTACCTGAGATGTCCCCCCACCCGGGCAAGCCGCGACAACTGAAGACACATGCCGACATGCCCGGGACCTCCAGCCACCCCGCTCGGTGCCGTGGCACCCGCAGGCCTCGCTCGATAGTCACTCAATTGTGAGTCACTGCCACGGGAGGTCCGGTGCTGCCTTGGATCCTGCTCGTCCACACCGCGATGGGGGCCACCTGCGACGAGGTCGGTCCCGGCGACATCGCCTGGGATGGTCTCCACCACGACACCTTCCACTCCGACTGGCGTTCGCCGGGTGGTGCGAGGCCCGCCGCCGACACCGTGCGCCTCGTGATTCGCGCGTGCCAGGGAGACCTCACCGCGGCCCGACTGCGGGTGTGGAACGGTCGAGAGCGCACGGAGAGCTGGGTGGAACTGTCCGCCGAGAGCACCGGCGTCGACCCCGTTCTCGGTCCCGTGGATCTTTGGGCGACCACCCTGTCTCTGCCGGCAGAGCCCACCGTTTTGTACTACTTCTTCGAGGTGGAGGACGGGCCCGACACCAAGGCCTGGTTTGTCGACGACGACCCGGTCTTCCTCGGCGGTGGCTTCGGCGCGACCACGGGGGAGTGGGACGACAGCCGCTCCTTTCAGATCACCGTCTACGAGCCCACCCTCACCGCACCCGCGTGGGCCGAGGGGGCCGTGGTCTACCAGATCTTCCCCGACCGCTTTCGCAACGCAGACCCGTCCAACGACCCGGTCGACGGCGCGGGCTTCTCCTACGGCCACACCGACGTGATGCTGCCATGGAGCGCATCTCTCGACGACGTCCCCCGCTGCGTGGGCGCCGACCAGGAGCGCGCGGCCTGCTACACCGGCGGCGACCTGGCGGGCATCACCGAGCAGCTCGACATGCTCGAAGAGCTGGGGGTCGACGTGCTCTACCTCAACCCCATCTTCCGCTCGGCCACCAACCACCGCTACGACACCCTCGACTACCGCGTCATCGACGACGAGCTGGGCACCCTCGACGACTTCACCGCGCTTGTCGAGGCCGCCCGGGAGCGCGACATCTCGCTGGTGCTCGACGGTGTGTTCAACCACGTGTCCGCCGACAGCGTGTACTTCGACCTCTACGGTCGCTGGAACGAGGCCGGCGAGCTGGCGTCCCCCGATGGCCCCGGCGACTGGGACGGCTCGGGCGCCTGCGAGTCCCCTGACTCTCCTTTCCGCGACTGGTTCACCTTCCCGGCGGTGCACGCAGCCGGCCGCACCGAAGATGGCGAGACCGTCCTGTGTGCCGACGCTCTGGGCGAGCCTTCCTCCTCCTATGAAAGCTGGGGGACCTACTTCCACATCCCCAAGCTGGCAGCCGACAGACAGCCTGTGCGGGAGCTCGTCTATGACGCACCCGACGCCGCGGCTCTGCACTGGCTGACGGCTGGGGCCCGCGGGTGGCGCCTGGATGTGAGCGGGGAGGTCGATCCCGGCCGAGGGCATGACTCCGACAACGACTTCTGGGAGGGCTTCTTCGACGCAGTCACCACCACCGACCCCGACGCACTCATCGTGGGCGAGGTCTGGCACGACGCCTCGCCGTGGATGGTGGGCGGCGAGTGGCACGCGACCATGAACTATCGGCTGAGGGCCGCCATTCTCGACTGGCTGTTCGACGCCTGCATCCCTGGCAACGGCTGCCCGGACGGCACCTGGTTCGAGGACAACGACTCGGCCGACTGGCGGGAGTCCGGCCGGGTGGATCCCATCGACAATGCCACCCTGAAGCTGCGCCTGCAGGCCATTCTCGAAGACACGCCCCCGCCGCTGTGGCACGTCCAGATGAACCTCCTCGGCAGCCACGATGTCAGCCGCCTGGGCTGGATGCTGCGAATGGGCTCGCAAGGACAGGCCGCCGCAGCCCTCGACAAGCAGCGTCTCGCGGCCCTCTTCGTCTACACCTGGCCCGGCATGCCCACGGTCTACTACGGCGACGAGGTGGACCTGTCCCCTGACAGCCGCTGGGATGGCGGCGTGTACCAGGACGACCCCTACAACCGGGCGCCCTACCCCTGGGCCGACCTCGGCGGAGCACCCGACACCGCGCTGCGGGACTGGTACGCGACCCTCGCCGAGCTCCGCCACGGCAGGCCTGCACTGATGCGCGGCGATGTGGCCTTCGTTGATGTCGACGGCGCGCTGGCCTACCGAAGAACCTACGAGGACGACGTTGTCCTGGTCGTTCTCAACCGTTCCGAGGGGGCCGGGGAGTTCGAAGTTCCGGCGGACGGTGCGGCGATGGAGGACCTGCTCACCGGGGACCGCCTCGTCGCGACGGACGGCCTCATCTCCCTGACGGTGGACGGGCTGGCCGGACGTGTGCTGGTGCCCGTGGAGCTGGAGGACACCGGCAGAACGCCCAGCGAGGACACCGGCCCCCACGACGTTGTCGACGACACCGCCTCCCCTGCCCTCGATGGCGAGAGCGGGGCGGACAAGGGGTGTGGCTGTGCAGCAGGCGCGGTCGGCACGGGAGGCTGGTTGTGGCTTGCGCTGCTGGGGCTGGGCCGTCGCATCAGCCCGCCACAGTCCAGTTCTCCACCTTCAGCGGATCGGTGAGCAGGTCGGCGCACACCAGACGTGCCGCGTCCGGGTCCAACACGCCGTCGCCTCCCACAAAGAGGACCGACACCGCGTTTGTGGCATGCACCCGGTCGCCCACGACGAAGGTGTGGGCGATCTGGAGCAGGCGGCCGTCGATGCCCACCGCCCGGGTGTCGATCTCGAAGCGCTGCAGCGGCTTGAGCTCCCGCCGGTAGGTGACAGACTGGGAGGCCACGATGGGGTTGATGCCGCGACCGGTCCAGCGCGGCCAGGCACCGCTGCGGTACAGCCAGGAAATCCGCGAGAGCTCGGCCATGCGCGGGTAGGCCGCCTGGTTCATGTGGCGGTTGATGTCGATGTGGCGCAGGTGGACCCGGTGTCGGGTGCGCACGGCGAGGGTGCCGGTGGAGCCGGGGTATTCGCGGAGGACCACGGGCAGGACGTCGGTGAGGTAGCGCAGCATGGCGCACCGCTAGCGCACGGCCGGCCGGCAGTCACTTGAAAGTGTGGACGACCCCAGAGCTCGCATCGAACACATACCGGCGCGGCGAGGCCTCCCCCACGTAGACCATCTGACTCTTCTGCTGCCCATCCTGCTCGAAGGTGGCCGCATGCAGGCCGGGCGACAGCGGCACAGCCGCCGGGAGGGGATGGCGCACCTGATCGACCACCACCGCGCCCCCGGCTCCCGCACTCACGGAGAAGTGAACGGTGTAGGTGGCCGCCTCGGGCTCGGGTGGGGGGGCCTCGGGCGGGGCGGGTGCGGCCTTGGGCTCGGCGCGCTTGCTTTCGGGCGGCGAGGGCCGAGGCGTCTCCACGGCGGGCTCATCGACCACCTCGGGAATCGGCGTCGCTTCGGGGACCGGCTCCACCACCCGCTCTGGCACCACCGGGACGGGAACGGGACGCATCAGCCAGGCGCCCACCGCGCCGGTACCGACCACCAGCATGAGGCCGAGAACGCCCGCACCGACGGCAATTCCGATGGGGAATCGACGCTGCGGAGCCACTGGGAGGGTCTGGCCTGTGGCCTGACTGGCGGCCGAGATGACCGAGGGCGCACTCACCGCGGTCGACTTGTCGAGAATCCCCATGTCGGGCTCGATCGCGGGCATCGGCGCCGGCAAGGGCAGAGCGCTCCTCACCAACGCGGGACCGATTCGGCGGAGACCCTGGCCAGGCGCCTCGTCAGACAGCTCCAGCAGCCGCTCTGCCACCTGCCTCGCGGTGGGGCGACGGGTCTCGTCGTAGCGCAGCATCTCCTCGAGGAGGGCCACCAGCTCGATGGTCCAGTGGGGTGCCCCGCCCGTCTCCCAGACCGCCTTCAGCAGCTCCTGGGCCGCCGCCTCGTACTGCTGTGGACGCACCGGCAGGCGGGTCGCCGACCGCCCGACCATCATCTCGATGAGCGAGATGCCCAGCGCGAAGATGTCGCTGGCCGGGGTGGTGATGTGGTCGAAGCGCTCCGGCGCCATGTAGCGCTCGGTGCCGAGCTGGATGACCGAGCGGGTGGTGCCGTCGCGCTGGATGGCGGCCCGGGCGACCCCGAAGTCGACGAGCTTGACGGCCCCGTGGCGACTCAGCAGCACATTCGCCGGCTTGATGTCGCGGTGGATGATGCGGAGCGGCGCACCGGTCTGGGGGTCGGGGTCGTTCCAGGCGGCGTCGAGTGCACCTGCGATCTCGGCGCCCACCTCACAGACCGCGCGGGCGGGCAGCGGGGCGGACTTGAGCAGACGCCGCAGGTCGACGCCATCCACGAGGTCCATCACCACGGCAGGACAGCCCTGCACCTCGATGGTGCCGAGCACCTTCACCACCGCGGGATGCTCCAGGCGACTGAGGATGCGCGCTTCGTCTTTCAGGCGGGCCACGGCCTCGGCATCGACCGCCGCAGACAGCTGGAGGACCTTGATGGCCACCCGCCGCACCACCTCTCCGCTCGACATGGTGGCTCGGTAGACGGTCGCAAAGCCACCGGAGCCGAGCGGGGCTTCGAAGCGGTAGGTCCACCCTTGCTGGGAGACCGGTGAGATCGACAGAGCAGGCATGACCACCATGGGGCAGAGGCGGGAGGCTACCACGCCGAAAACACGCCCTGCCCGACTGCACTGGACCCCGGCAAGCGGGGCAGGCCGTCAGGGCTCGAGGTAGCCGAGCGACTGCAGAGCGGAGCGGGTCTCCTCCGACATCTCGGCATCCACAAAGCGGGGCGCCCGGCTGTCCCATCGGCGCAGATAGCCGGCCAAGACACCCTTCAGCACATCGTCTTCGAGAGCTGGCTGACCCGGGGCCACCGAAAAGAGGAACGGACCGGACGCCTCGGCCCAGGGCGCGTGGGTGAGCAGGGCATCTCCGGCCACCACAGCCCTCTCCTTGCGCAGGTTGTTCCAGTCGGGGGAGCTCTCCACCTCGGTGGGCTTGGTGGCCTCGGCAAACAGCGACCGCTCGGGCAGCGCTGCACCCCTCCATGCGGCGGTGAGGTCCAGGCCGACGGCTGTGTCATCGGGGGACAAGCCCACCATCCCTGCGATGGATGGCGCGAGATCCATCAGGCCGACGGGCTGCTGGAGGACGGTTCCGGCAGGCGTGCCTTCCGCCCAGCGCCCCGAGGCATGCACCACGAAGGGGACGTGGGTGGCCACCAGGTCGACATCGAAGCCGTGGCCGTAGGGCCGCTCCTGGGGACTGTCCAGGGCCTCTCCGTGGTCGCCCACCACCACGACGAGCCGGTCTGCGGCCGGCACGCGCGCGTCGAGCCCGGCGAGGAGTCGGCCCAGGGCCTGGTCCATGGCGGCCACCTCTGCGAGGTAGAGCGCGCGGGCTCGGGCCCGATCTCGCGTGCCCACCTTGTCTTTCTTCGTGGCCTTGATCAGCCAGTCCATGCTGGAGGAGCTTCCGTCGACTGCACCTTCATAGCCATCATCTTGGGCAAGGAAGGGAGCGGCGACCTCCGGTGGCGCGCTCTGCCAGGGGCTGTGGGCGTCGAAGAAGTGGACGAACAGGAACAGCGGGTCGTCGTGGCGTCCCGACCAGCGTGTGCGCGTGTCGACCGCCGCGAACACCCGGTCGACGACCTGGTCCGCGGTGTGCTCGTAGCGCCGTCGGACCTTCTCTGTGACGTCGTCGTCGTAGACCCGAAAGCCGCGAGACAGCCCCATGTCGGCGGCCAGCACACTCGCGCCGACCACACCGATGGTGTCCCAGCCGGCCTCCTTGAAGCGGGGAGCCAGCAGCGGCACGTCCACGGGGACCGGAAAGCCATTGCGGGGCACCCGGGCCAGCCGCGTGTCGCGGCCACTCATCATGCTGGCGTGGGAGGCCAGAGTGGTGGGCGCATGGGCGAAGGCCCAGGCATGTCGAACGCCCCCGGCAGCGAGAGCGTCCACCACGGGCGTGCGGGGGAGTGGCCGCTTGTGGACGGGCAGGTCGAGGCCCCAGTGGGACTGCTCGGCGTAGCAGCCAAGGGCGTCAGCCCGCGTGGTGTCGAAGCTCACGAGCACCACGAGGGGGACCTCGGGCGGACCACAGCCCAGCCCAAGAGCAGCTCCGAGCGCGAGGCTACATGCCCGAACCCGGGAACAGGTAGATGGCGCCGGCATCGGCCTCGTCCCCGTCGTCGGCGAGCTGGGCAGTGACCACGATGTCGTCGAGTCCGTCATTGTCGAGGTCGCCTGCTCCTCGGGTGCGCAGCCGGTCCTGGGCGGCCGCAGCCCGGATGATGCCATCGGCGTCAGCAAGGCTGGAGGTGCCGGTGAGCGGGCCACGCAGCACATAGGCCGCTCCACCTTCCTCCGCGCCCAGGCTGGAGTAGCCCGAACCGACCACCACATCGCTGAAGCCGTCGCCATCGACATCACCGGCCCCACCGACACTGTCGCCGGTGAAGTCGTCGGCGGTCTCACCGAGCAGCTTGGCGTCGGCGAGCGACAGGCTCCACATGCCATCCGCCACGGGGCCCTGCACGATGTAGGCAGCACCGGCGTTGGTCGCGGCGTCGGAGTCGTTGCGGGCTCCGATGATCATGTCGTCGTAGCCGTCGCCATCGGTGTCGCCAGCACCCGCGATGGACACGCCCCAGCCCACCTCGGCGCCAGCGCCTTCGCCCATCAACACCGAGTCGGCGGAGGCGAGGGAGTGGCTGCCGGTGCGCCCGCCGAGCACCACATAGACCCCGCCGGAGTTTTCTCCGTCGAGATCGGCGTTCCGCGCGCCAACCGCGAGGTCGTTGAGGCCGTCGCCGTCGAGGTCGCCCACGCCAGACAGGCTCGACGATGCCTCATCATCGGCGTTTTCACCACTCAGCACGAGGTCGGCTGCGGCCAGGGAGCCCCCAGAGGTGGCCGGCCCGAACACGAGGTAGGCGGCCCCATTGTTGTCGCCGGCCCACTGCGCACCCACGAGCAGATCGTCGAGGCCATCGCCGTCGAAGTCACCCACCCAGGACAGCTCGCCCGAGATCTCGCCGGCGCTGGCCCCGGTCCAGGCAGCATCGGCCCGATCCGCCAGCACAGCGTCGCCATCGACAGGGCCGAGGAGGACGAAGGAGATGCCGGCATCGGTACCGCTGGTGTCGTCTCGGGTGGCGCCCACAAAGAGGTCGGCCTGACCGTCGCCGTCGACATCCCCTGCACCCGCGACCGCGTAGCCCGCCCAGTCGTTGGCATCGTCGCCCACGAGCTTGGTGTGGGCCACATTGCCGATGTTGTCGATGCTTGCGCCGGGCATACCCGACACGAGGTAGACCGCGCCCTGCCGTCGCTCGACCGTGCTGTCGAAGATGGCGGACACCACCAGATCGGTTTGACCGTCGCCGTCGAGGTCGCCGGCAGCCGCCACGCCGGGGTCGCCCTGACCGAGCCGGGCGGCGCCCGCGTCGCCGTAGAGGGTGGCCGTGGCGTTGCCGACCGATTGGTCCTGCCAGATGCCGCAGCCCGAGACGTGGCCGTCGCAGTCGTTGTCGACGCCGTCGTCGCAGATCTCGTCGGCGTCGGGGTTCACGAGCGGGTCGCCGTCGTCGCAGTCCTCGCCGTCGGTCCAGGAGTCGCTGTCAGCGTCGAAGTCGTCGTCGCCCGCACAGTCGCTGTCCACGCCGTCGTACCAGGTCTCGGTCGCGCCCGGGTGGACTGCGGGATCGGTCTCGTCGCAGTCGACGTCCTGGGCGTAGCCGTCGGCGTCGGCGTCGAAGTCGTCGTCGCCCGCACAGTCGCTGTCGGTGCCGTCGTACCAGACCTCGGTGGCGCCCGGATTCACCGAGGCATCGCTGTCGTCGCAGTCGCCCTCGGCCTCGGTGTAGCCGTCGTCGTCGAGGTCTTCGACGACAGGGTGCCCGCTGTCCGTGTCGGTGTCTCCGGCGTCGCCAGAGTCTCCGGTGTTCTTGTTGCGACAGCCCAGAGCAAGCGCCGTCGTCAGGCCCAGAAGGGCCAGAGTCCGCATCTTCATGTCGTCTCCTCGGGGCCTCAGCCGCCGTTGCCGCCGATGGTGATGGTGCCGCCGATGTTCTCGCTGCCGATGGCGTCCCGGAGGGCTTCGCCGTCAGCGTCGCTCAGCAAGGTGTTGTTCTGGACGCTGAAGTTTCCGCCGACCGCTTCGACCTCCATCAGCTCCACAACAGAGTCGAGCTGCACATGGCCGTTGATGGCGAGGTCGCCGTCGATGGTGCGCACGGAATCGAGGCCCGTGAGCTCCCCGAGCGAGGTGTTCCAGTGCAGCACCAGCTCGGACAGGCCGATGACCGGTGGCATGCCGGCGGTGGACACGAGCTCGGGGTTGGTGTCGAGACGCAGTCCGCCGACCGCGAGGGTGGTCTGCAAGGGCGCGAGCGAGCCGACGTTGGTGCGCTCCAGCCACAGGCTGCCGGAGATGGTCCGCAGGGCGGTCATGCCAGACAGCGAGTTCAAGGTGGGGGCGTCTTCGATGCGCAGGTGGCCGCCGATCTCGGCGAGGCCCGTCAGACCGTTGAGGTCGCGCAGGCGGTCGACGCGCTCCAGGCGCACCGTGCCGCCCACCGTGGCGAGGGCGTCGAGGCCGGCCAGTGAAGCCGAGCTGTCCATCAGCACCAGGGCGGCGCGCACCCGACGAATGCTGTCGAGGCCGCTGAAGTCGTGGCTGCCGGTGTTCGTGACCGAGAAGTTGCCGTCGACGAAGTCGAGCGAAGACAAGCCCTGCATCGACTCCAGCGCGGGCAGCTGGTCGAGCACCAGGTCGCCTCCCACAGTCACCAACGACTCGAGGCCGCGCAGGTTGACGAGCGGAAGGTCGACGACGGAGACCGCACCGGTTGTCTGCAGCGAGGTCAGCCCTTCGATGCGCAGCATCTCCGGGTTCTGGGACAGCAGGACCGGGCCGTCGACCGTGGCGAGGGCATCGAGGCCGTCGAGGGTCTCGAGGCGAGCATTGCCGACGACCTCGAGGCCACCGGTGGAGGACAGGGAGGACAGGCCGTTCATGGAGGTGAGGCCCGTGTCGGTCACCTGCAGCACGCCTCCGACCTCACAGAGGCAGTCGAGTCCGGCCAGCAGGTCGTCGGTGAGATCAGACCCGGAGAGCAGCAGGTCGCCCTCGATGGCATTGCCTTCGGCGCAGATGTCGCCAACGGAGGCGGCATCGGGCGCGAAGTCGCCGGACAGCCACACTGGGGTATCGCAGCTCAAGGGCGCTTCACCGGTATCGCCAGTGTCGCCACTGTCGCCGGTATCGCCAGTGTCGTCGGTGTCACCGGTGTCGGACGTGTCGTCGGAGATGCCGTCGTCTTGCGACTCGGTGTCTTCTTTGTCCGACCCGCATGCCGCGAGCGCGGTCACCGAGAGGAAGAACAGGAGTGTGTTGGGGCGCATGGGGGGCTCCGGGTCCGCCGCAGACGGCACCTTAGCCCGCCATCAGCGCGTCCGCGCCCGCCAAGAGTTCAGGGAGCGGCCTGCATCACCTCGGGCTCCCCCCCCTGGCAGCTTGCCTGGCGCAGATAGGTGTCGAAGTCGAAGTCGGGACTATTGGCCGCGTCGTGGCACTGCTGACACCGCTCGGGCGTGATGGGTCGGGGCGCCACCCGACGGTCATCGGGATGACCGGCCATCGGCCCGTGACAGGCCTCGCACTGCACTGCCTTGAACTTGCCGATGTTGGTGCGGGTCAGCTCCCCAAAGCCCCCTGGCACCCCGAATCCGGTGGTGTGACAGCCCACACACTCGGGATTGTCGGTCGCACCGCGCACCTGAAGCGACTCCCATGCGCGGGCATGGTCGGAGTGCGCCCATCGCGCGAACTCGGACAGGTGGCAGGACACACAGCCCGCGGAGGCGGCGTAGGTGGGGGTGAGCGGCGGCGGGGGCTCGGCCGCCCGTGCGGCGGCGCGCTCGATGCTCTCGTCTTTGAAGGCGTCGACCTTCTTGCTCACGACAGCGTCACCATCGAGGTCTTCGGCGAGAGGGACATAGGACACATGCGCGAGGTTCCGCGCGCGGCCCTCCGAATCGAACAGGGCCTGCTTGCGCTCCAGGCGCTCCCGGGCCGCGGCATCTCCGGCGTCGGCTGCGGCGAGCTGGCGGCGCAAGGTGCGCAGCGTCTTCCACTCGGAGTCGGCGGGATGCTCCACCAATGGCGCCCCGGACCCCGCCCCCAGCTGGGTGCGCACGACCGCGAGATAGCGCCCCCGGTCCGTCGACTCGACCACCAGCGCGCCACCCTCATCCGACTGCCGGGCATCATCGTGGTCGCGTCCGCGGGTGGTGAGCACCGCCGCGAGGCCCGGCACCTCCCGGGCGACGCGGTCGGCGTCCGCATCCACCACATTGCCCACAGCCACGACCAGGTCGAGGTCGTCGGGCAGGCTGGTCAGGGCGTCGGTCGCCGCCTTCACAGGGTCGAGCATGACCACCTGGCCCCGAAGCTCAGGCGCAGAGGGCTCGGCAGACAGCCCCACCACCCCCACCCGAAGCGCCCCGGCGGTCACCACCCGGGCGGGGGGAACCAGCAGCCTGCCGTCGGCATCCGCCCAGGTGGCCGAGGTGGGCGGGGGCCCGACCACTCGTCCCGAAGCGACGTCGGTCAGCCCCTTCACACCCAACGCGAGCAGGTCGGTCGGACCCGGTGTCCACGACTGCACCCCCACCTGCGCGGACAGCTCCAGCACCGCCCGGGCCCGCTCGACGCGCTCGGCATCGCTCGACGTGATGAGCCCCTTCACCAACAGCTCGCCGGCATCGAGGTGGACGAGGGCCTCCTCGGCACGCAGCCTGTCCAGCAACCGCTCCCGTCGGGCGAAGCCGCCATACGGCAAGGTGGGACAACCGCAGGGCTCGATCTCCCCCCGCACCTCGCCCACAAAGGCGATGGTGAGCGGGACCGGCGGGCGGGCCTCCGCTTCATGCCGCACCAGCTCCACCTCGTCGGCCCGGTCGGGAAGGTCCGGCAGTGCAGACAGATCGGGCGGCGGAGGAACGGCCTCGTCGGGTTCGCAACCCAGCCCACACATCAAGGCGGCTGTCCGAAACATGTCAACGATGACGGGTTTTCGGCGGAGTCCCGGCCGAGGGGACCTCTTCGAAGTTGACGACCACATCGGCATCCTGGAGACACATCCACGGAGCGGGGACAGCGCGAGCGCCCGTCCACCCTAGCGCATCGGAGCTTCTATGTGGAATCGCGTGATCGATCTGGACAGAAGCGGACATGGGACGGGCAACGCCACGCCGGCCCCCCCTTTCCGAGACGCACTCCGGAGACCGTGATGAGCCCCCTTCTCCTCCTCGCAGGCCTTCCCGCCCTCGCCTTCGCCCCCTCCGAGCATGTCCACATCGGACAAGAGCCCACCCTCGTGCGCCGGTTCCATGTGGAACGCCAGCACGCACTGCGTCATGGAGATGCCTGGACCACTCTCCAGCAGGGGGACTTCGCCGGCTGGCAGGCCCGCTTCGACGAGTCCACCGGCCTGCCGTGGTCCGCCTGGGGCCCCGGCATCTCACTGGGCCAGCTCACCGACGCCGCCTCGGTCGACCGGGCAGTCCGCCGCCTGCTCGAGCGCAACCCCGGCCTCGCAGGGGTGGAGGCCTCGGAGCTCGCCTTGGGCCGTGCCCACTACAACGCCGACCGCAACGCCTGGATCGTGCGCTACGACCAGGTCCTCGCCGGACGCGTGCAACCGCAGGAGCCCCGCCTCGCCGGCTCCGAGACCGACTTCGAGCACTTCGTGTCCCACGGCCAGCCCATCGTGTGGCGTGGGGGGCTCGAGCTCGGCATCCAGCATGGCCGCCTGTCCTGGGTGGGCGTCCGCACGCATCCCGATGCCGTCGCAGCAGCCCCCACCGTCTCCGCTGAACAGGCCGTGCGCATCGCCATCCACGAAGGTCCCGCCCCCGAACTGCGCCACGACGTCGCCGGCGCCGTCCGCGTGGTGGTTCCCGTCGACGGCAACGAAGGCCGTGCCTACCGCACCGCCTGGATGATTCGCAGCCGCACCAACGGCGAGCTTCCCGGCAGCTGGGTGGCCTTCGTCGACGTTGAGAATGGTGAGCTGTTCAACGTCTACAACCAGATTCGCTACCTCGACGGCACCCTGTACGCAGAGCACGACGAGCGCCACCCCGGCTCCTCCCTGGTCGAGTCCCCCATCACCGACATCCGCGTCACCGGCTCCGAGGGCGGCAGCGTCTTCACCGATGCCAGCGGAGGCTTCTCGGTCGCCGGCACCGCCAGTGCCTCCCTCAGCGATGGCGCCGACATCGCGGTCTACAACGAGGGCGGGCCCGACGCGGAGCTCACCTGGGACACCGACTTCGTCACCTGGACCGAAGCCGACGCCTCCCTGGCCGAGCTCGACACCTTCGTGTTCCTCGAAGCGGTGATGGACTGGGGCAGCGAGTACGCCAACGACATTGGCTACGTGCAGTCGGGCATGACCGCCTACGTCAACATCAACAGCACCTGCAACGCCTACTACGACGGCAACATCAACTTCTTCGTCGCGGGCAGCGGCTGCAACAACACCGGCCGCATCAAGGATGTCGTCTACCACGAGTGGGGCCACGGCATGCACGCCTACGCCGCCGGCACCTGGTCGGTCGACGGCAGCGTGGGCGAGGGGGTGTCCGACGTGGTGTCGATGCTCGAGACCGACGACCACATCATGGCGCCCTACTTCCAGACGAATGGGTCCGGCATCCGCGACCTGGCGCCCAACCGCCGCTACCCCGACGACCTCGTCAACGAGGTCCACTACGACGGCCTCATCTTTGCGGGCGCGATGTGGGACTGGCGCCAGATGGCCGAAGACGAGCTCGGCTACGAGGCCGCCCACGACCTGCTCAGCCGCGTCACCGTCGACGCCATGATGCAGAACCCCAGCCTGGCCGGCACCTACGATGCGGTGGTCTTCGCCGACGACGATGACGGCGACCTCGGCAACGGCACGCCCAACATCTGCCACCTCATCGACGCCTTCGGCAACCATGGCCTCGGCCCCGGCGGTGGCGCAGGCGGGCTGCTCACCCTCAGCCACGAGGTCGTGGGCAACCAGCTCCCCGGCGCCTCCGGCTACGACGTGGTCGCCGACCTGGTGAACCCCGCGCCCGACTGCTTCGAGGTGTCCGCCGACTCCGGCAGCGTGATGTGGAGCATCGACGACGGCGCCACCTGGAACGAGACCGCCCTGAGCGTGACCGACACCGACGCCTCGGGCGTCATCCCCGCCCAGGACCCCGGCACCGTCGTGCAGTACTACATCCGCGTGGAAGCCGACGGCGACGAGGTGATGACCCCCATCGGCGGGGACATCCACCCCTTCTCCTTCGCAGTGGGCGAGTACGAGGAGATCTTCTGCACCGACTTCGACACCGATGATGCGGGCTTCACCAGCGAGCTGCTGGCGGGCGAGAACACCGAAGGGGCCAACGACTGGCAGTGGGGCCGTCCCCTCGGTGAAGGCGGCGACCCCGACTTCGCCTACAGCGGCAACCGGGTGTGGGGCAACGACCTCGGCATGGACGAATACAACGGCGAGTACCAGAACGACCGCCACAACCGCCTCACCTCCCCCTCCATCGACATCTCCGGCCACAGCCAGGTGGTGCTCCAGTACCGCCGCTGGCTCAACATGGAGGACAGCTTCTACGACCAGGCCAACGTGATGGTCAACGACGAGGTCATCTGGACCAACCACGGCACCAACTCGGCCATCGGCGACGAGCACACCACCGACCGCCAGTGGGCGCTGCACACCCTCGAAGTGCCGCTGGACAACTCCGAGATCACCCTGTCCTGGGAGATCATCACCGACGGCGGCCTCACCATGGGCGGCTGGAACATCGACGACGTCTGCCTCTACGGCATTCCCGGCGAGCCCTCCGGTGGAGATGACGGCGGCGGTGAGGATGGCGGTGGCGACGGCAGTGGCACCGAGGGACAAGGCGACGACGGCTCCGACTCCTTCGGCAGCTCCGAGGGCCAGGTGCCCGGCGATGGCAAGGTCTCGGGCTGCTCCACCACCGGCAGCAGTGCCAGCCCCGGCTGGCTCGCGGTCTTCGGACTCACCGGCCTTGGCCTGCTCCGGCGCCGCGAGTCCTGAGCCTTCGTTAGACTCCGCAGGTCCGTCCTCCGCCAGATGATGTGGGGGACTCCTCGGAGTCTGCATGTGGGGACCCCTTCCCATCCTCCTGGCGGCCATGGGCCTGGCCCCCGCTCCCGACTACCGAGCTGAGCTGGGACAGCGCCTCGCCGCGCAGGTACACCGGGTGGCCGAGGTGGAGGGACTCGACGCTGCCATCGAGCTGGCCGCCGACATCGAGGACGAGGTCGGGGCGCTGGTGGCGGTTCGGTACGAAGCCGCGCTCGCCCGCAACCGAGCCGGACACATCGGCCCCGCCATCCAGGCCTACGGGCGGGTGCTCGACCTCGATTCCGACCATGTCGGCGCCCTCTACGACCGGGCCGAGCTGTGGCTGGTGGCCGGCTCCGACACCGACCGTCAACAGGCCAGAGCCGACCTCGAGCGCGCCGAGACCCTGCGTCCCGACCACTGGGCCGTCCCCTACCGTCTGGCTTTGCTCGCCGGTCAGGACGGTCAGGCCGACCGCCTCGAGGCCGCCATGACCCGGTCCATCCGGGCCGGTCTCGACCTCGACATCCTCCTCCAGGACCCCGCCTGGCTGCCTGTTCTGCGCTCCGAGACCACCGGTAGCGTCGTCCGCCGCATCGTGCGCACCTACGGCAGCGACGCACTGGACCGCGCCCTCGAAGAAGCGGCCGGGGAGACCCCGTGAACATCGTGGCAGTGGCCATTTTCAGCAATGCGGCAGCCGCTGCCTTCGACGGACCCGCCCAAGGCGTGGGCCTCGGCATCGTGGGTGGCGACCCCAATGGCCTCACGGTCGCCTGGCGCCCCGACGACGCGATGTCGATTCAGACCGCGGCAGGCTGGAGCACCACCTCGGGCATGGTGAAGGTGAACACCGACTACATCGTGACGCTACGCGACATGACCACGCCCACCGACCAGCTCCGCATCACGGTCTACGCAGGCGGGGGGGCGCGCTTGCGCATCGCGGGCGAGGCCAAGGTGCAGAAACACAACGAGTCCGGCATCGGTGCCCGCATTCCCATCGGCCTGCGGGGGGTGCCAGCGGGCAAGAAGCTCGACTTCTTCGTGGAGGTCGCGCCCTCGATGATGCTGCTGCCCGACACCTCCGCGGGCCTCGACTTCGGCCTGGGCGCACGGCTGTGGACGGGCAACCGACCCGATTCTTGACGTCAAGAAATCCGGATTGAGAACGAGAAGGGCCGGAGTCCCCGAAAGGACCCCGGCCTCAGACGTCAAGCGGGCTCAGGAGGCACGCCAGAACAACTGCTGCACAGCCGGCAGGAGATGCGAGTCCAGGGCTTCGCCGAGAGCGCAGGCGTATCCGGATCCTTCAAGCTCTCGGGGAGGCGCTGGGCGAAGTAGATCCGCACCGGATGTGTAGTCGTTGTTGCAGCGGGACTCCTCAGTGGCCGTGGCTGTGGCCGTCGTCGTCGTCATCCGCCGAGTCGGCGATGAGCGCCTCGGTGGTGAGGAGCAGGCCGGACACCGAAGCGGCGTTCTGCAGGGCGGAGCGGGTGACCTTGGTGGGGTCGATGACGCCGCCTGCGACGAGGTCTTCGTAGGTGCCGGTGCGGGCGTTGTAGCCGTAGCCACCTTCGCCGTTCATCACGTTTTCGACCACGATGCTGGGCTCGCCGCCGGCGTTGGTGACGATCTGGCGGAGGGGAGCCTGAAGGGACTTGCGGATGATCTCCACACCGAAGCGCTGGTCGCCTTCGACCTCGAGGCCGGCGAGGGCCTTGCTGGCGCGAAGCAGGGCGACACCACCACCGGGGAGGATGCCTTCTTCGACAGCGGCGCGGGTGGCGTGAAGGGCGTCTTCCACGCGGGCCTTCTTCTCCTTCATCTCGACCTCGGTGGCGGCACCGACACGGATGACGGCCACACCACCGGCGAGCTTGGCCAGGCGCTCCTGAAGCTTCTCGCGGTCGTAGTCGGAGGTGGTGTTCTCGATCTGGGCGCGGATCTGGTTGACGCGGGCCTTGATGTCGTCTTCTTCACCGGCACCGTTCACGATGGTGGTGTGGTCCTTGGTGATGACGACCTTCTTGGCGCGGCCGAGGTCGCCGAGCTCGACGTTTTCGACCTTGATGCCCAGCTCTTCGGCGATGAGGCGGCCACCGGTGAGGGTGGCGATGTCGCCGAGCATCTGCTTGCGGCGGTCGCCGAAGCCGGGAGC
>ENA-OWNT01000566-OWNT01000566.1-seawater-metagenome-genome-assembly--contig:-NODE-566-length-77027-cov-5.867992_pt1 | contig 77027 bp, 69 predicted proteins | sample MGYA00238136_ERZ651165 | MGnify/ENA primary metagenome ERZ651165 (study PRJEB26861, sample SAMN08777766) | seawater metagenome | isolation source: coastal seawater | place: USA: Florida | collected...
GCACTACCGCCAGGCCCACCAGCCGCACCGGCACCACCACCAGCCGCACCGGCACCGCCACCAGCCGCTCCAGCACCACCGCCAGGCCCACCAGCACCGCCGGCCGCTCCTGCGCCGCCAGCACTACTGCCAGCCCCACCAGCGCCACCGCCAGGCCCACCGGCCGCGCCGGCTCCGCCTGCCGCGCCAGCACCACCCGCTGCACCGGCACTACCGCCAGGTCCACCAGCTGCGCCAGCGCCACCGCCAGGCCCACCAGCCGAAGCGCCACCTGCGCCACTTCCGCTGGACGGCGGGGGAGCAGCCGAGCCGCCGCCTGCACCGCCAGCTCCAGACCCAGCCGAGCCTGCCGAGCTGTGTGCGCCAGTACCGCTCGAACCCGAGCCTGCCGAGCCCGCCGAGCTGTGTGCGCCGGTTCCACGCGAACCCGAACCTGCCGAACCCGCCGAGCTGTGTGCGCCGGTTCCGCTCGAACCCGAACCTGCCGAGCCCGCCGAGCTGTGTGCGCCGGTTCCGCTTGCGCCGGCTCCGGCGCCTCCCGCCGAGCTGTGACCTGCTGAGCCGCCTCTGCCCGACCCGGCCGTCGCCGTCCGGTCCGAGGAGGCACCGCCTCCGCCCGCGCCAGAGGTGGCCGTCGCCGTCGCAGAGGTGCGGTGGCCTGCACCGCGAGAGCTCGCCGAGCCCGTGACCGACGTTCCGCCACCCGACGGCCCGGCCGCACCGGTCTCCGGTCCACCCATTCCCCCGCCGCCCGTCGACACGCCGCCGCGCGCACGCATCGAGTCGCTCTCGACCGTGCCCTTGGCATCCAGCTCGCCGTTGCGACTGTGGATCGACCCGCGGCTGGAGTTGTCCGAAGACGACCCGCTCATGCCGATGCTCGTGTTCCCCCGGCTGTCTTCGCGGGCGCCCCACGACGAGCCGCGACCGAAGCCCTCGACCGACATGCCGCCCTCGGAGCTGCCCTTGCCCACCACACGGGTGTCGCCGACCATGCCCCCGTAGGAACCGGACACCCGCCCCCACTTGTTCTTCGTGATGGTGCCGCCGAAGCCGTCTCCCCACACGCCGGCCGTCCAGCCGCCGTCCTTGAGCTTGGAGATGCTGACCCGTGTGCCGCCGATGTTGATGTCGACCTTGTTGCCGAGGCCCCGCAGCTTGTTGTTGGGGTCGAAGTTGAGGAAGCGGCTGACCGCAGCCCGGGTCTTCGCCACTTCGGTGAGAGGCAGATTTCTGTAGATCTCGTCGCGGATGCCGCTGGTGGGGTCGCGCACGAAGCGAGACACCGCTGCTCGGCCCTTGGCCACCTGGGTGAGGGGCAGGTTTCTGTAGATCTCGTCGCGGAGCCCCTGGGTGGGGTCGCGCACGAAGCGGTTCACCGCTGCTTTGGCCTTCGCCACCTCGGTGAGGGGCAGGTTGCGGTAGACCTCGTCCTTCAACGGCTGGAAGGGGTTGCGGAGGAAGCGCTTTGTGGCGGCCATCGCCTTGCGCTCGTCGGTGGTGGGGACGTACTCGATGCCGTCTTGAGAGACCCGGAGCTCCACGTCCTCCGCTGCGTCGACCTTGAGGCTGCCGTCGGGGTTCAGGCCGATTGTCGCCGCAGCTGCTTCGTTGCCGGCAGCGCCGCCACCTCCGCCGCCGCCGCCTCCGCCACCACCGCCGCCGCCTCCACTGCTTGCAGAAGCGCCGTCGCCCACTGCGCCGCTTGGGCCGCCGTGACGGGGGGGATGCCGGTGTTCGGGGTGGGTGATCGCGGTTGCCACGGGGAGCCTCCCTCGGGATCCAGCGGTGGGATGGGTGCTGCCGGGGTGCGGCCAGACGACCGACAATAGCCCCGATCAATGCCCCGTTGGGGAGCACACAGACCACCACGCCGTGGACCGTAGCGCGGGTCCGTCATGGGCTTGGTGACAGGGCGATGTCGCGCGTCCGGGGCATCAAGTCGGCGGGGACGCGCGCCGATGTCGGCGGGTCCGGTCCATGCTTTCGCCTCGGTTTCGGCCTGTGATCCGGCGCACGACCCGGCCGGAATTTGGCTGCCAACCCGGCCTCGAAGTCCATAGGTCAACCACACCAACCAGCCCCTCGGAGCAATCACCGATGACGGAAACCCATCCACTGGCCGGCACCACCGTCGCCCAGTTCATGAGCCAGGACGCCATCACCGCCAACCTCAACGATGGCCTGCGGCAGACCTGGATCCGCATGCGCGAACGCGACATCCGCCACATGCCGGTGCTCGACGACCATGAGCGCCTCGCCGGCATCGTCAGCGACCGCGACCTGCGGCGGCCCGACACGGTCGACGTCGGTACCATCGATGCCTACCGCCTCGACGACACCATGAAGGTGCGCGAGGTCATGACCACACCCGCCACCACCGTTCGTGCCGACACCCCGCTGCTCGAAGCCTTCGACGTCGTGCTCTCCCGGCGCTTCGGCGCCCTGCCGGTGGTCGACGACGACGGCCGTGTGCTTGGGATGCTGTCCGCCTGGGACCTCCTCAAGGCCGCGCGCCGCTGCTGAGACGCCCGCCCGGTCTTCCGGGCAGGCGAGCGGCGACCACTACTTCCCGGTGATGGCGCCCACATCGATGATGTTGCCGCCAGCACCGCCGGTCACCACTGGCATCCGGCCGTCCCACTTCTGGATGGCCTGCCACTGCACGAGCTCCGGCGTCATGGTGCGGCGAAGCAGTTCCTGACGCTCGGCCTCGGCCTTCGCCTGGATGAGCATGGAGTTGGCCTGACCCAGGGCCCGCGCCTCCTCCTGCTTGGCCTCCACCTCGATGCGGCGAAGGTCGTTCGTGGCGGCCAGGGCCTTCTGCTCGGCCACCTGCTTGGCCTCGATGGCGTCCTGGTACTTGTCGTCGAACTTGAAGTTGACGATGGACAGGTCGGTCACCGTGAGGTTGGAGGCGGCGAGGCGCTCCCGCACGTACTCGGTGATGGCCTCCTTCACGTCGCGTCGCTTGGTGATGAGCTCCTCGGCGTTGTAGCGGGCGGTGGCGGTCTTCACGGCCTCCTGCAGCACAGGGTCGATGATGGTGACGCCCACCTGCTCCAGTGTGCCGATGTTCTGGTAGATCTCGACGGCCTTCGTGGAGTCGATGCGGTAGTTCAGCGCGATGATGGCGGTGACAACCTGGAGGTCCTTGGATGAGGCGGTCGCGTCGGCTTGCTTCTTCTGCACGCGGGCGTCCATGTCGACGTAGGCCTTGCCAGGCGTCTGCCAGTACAGGCCCTCATTGAAGACGTCGGGCTGCACGGCGCCCCAGTTGGTCTGCACGCCCACATGTCCGGCGGGGACGGTGTGCGGGGTGCAGCCCACAGACGTGACGGCGAGTGCAGCGATGGCGAGCAGGCGGCTCAGTCGGCGGGTCATGGCGGCTCCTGATTGGAAGTGGCGGGCGGAGTGCCCGGAATGTCCGCGTTCTCATGCGCAGACTTTGGCGGAGGATTGCACGAATCCCTCGATTGGCGTCCGCGGCGCAGCCTGAGTCCCCCGCCGTCCAAGAAGGCCAGGTAGCCCAGCAGAGTGACCGCCGTGAACGGACCGACCGACATCGTGACACCGATGCCGAGGTGCACCACGATACCGATGAGCAGGGCGATCCGACGTCCTCCGCGGTGGCTGATCAGCAGTGGGAAGGCCAGCTCCCAGGCCAGCACCACCCAGGTCGCCGCCTTGAGCACCGGCACCAGGGCCGCCGACGAGGTGATGGGTGTCAGCAGCTCGGGCAGCCGGGCGAAGGTGAGGTTGGACATGGCGTAGTGCAGGGCCGTCCCGTCGATCCAGCGAGACCCCGCGGCCTTGTCGATGCCGCTCAGCAGGTACATCGCGGCCCACTGGACCTGGATCAGCCGCAGTGGCAGCGCGGGCACTGTTGAAGCGGGCTTGTCCCGCGCGTCCAGCGACCACACCGCGCCGCAGCGTCCCAGCGCCAGGTAGAACAGCGCGAAGCGAAGCAGGCGGTCCCCTCCGGTCGATGCGCCCGGCACGCGCTGGTACCAGCCGACCACCACGAGCCACGACAGCAGGGCCATCCAGCGGCTCCGCCAGCCCAGCAGCAGCCCCACCAGCGGCAGAAGCGTGGCGGCGTGGAGCAGGTGCGCCCACCGGCCACTGGCGAAGGGCAGGGCGAAGACCGTCAGACCGCGACCGACCGGCAGGTCCACCACGAGCCGCGGCATCGCGTCGTGCGCCAGCAACAGGTCGAGGTCCGTCCACCACGCGAGGTGGAGCAGGATGGCGGCGAAGGCCATGGCAATGCGGACCGCCGCCAGAGGACGCGGGTCCACCGGTCCCCACCAGAACCGCCACCACCCCTGCCGAAGACGCGTCAGTGCCCCGGACACTTGTGCTCGCTTTTCGGTGTGCGCTTCACCGGACCGGTCGCCGGCGCCGTGCCGGGAGGGGAGCTCGGAAGGCGAACATGGAGGAACCGCACCCGCTTGAGGGTGGGGTCCTGGGCGCACAACCAGTGGGCCAGGTGCCGTCTGTCCTGGTTGCCGTGGGCCGTGCTCAGTCCGCGGTGAAGCTTGGAGGTGCGCGAATACCGGAGCTTCCAGCGGTGAACGTCGGGTCGGCCGCCGGGAATCTCGAGTGGCTCCCACCTCGCGCCGCGTCGGCCTTGGGCCGCCAGCCAGTAGGTGCCAGAGGGCGGGTTGGGTGCGAACATGCTCCAAGATTGCGACCAGCCGAGCATTCTGCGCACCGGCGCCACCCACTCTGCGACCGCCTTGAAGCCCGGCCGGTCGTCGAAGGCCAGCACCCCGGCCATGGCCAGCCAGCAGAGCAGTGCGATGCGCGCGGCGAGCGGTGGGGGAGGGGACACGCGGCTCCAGTCATCGGTCGCCCGGCTGTGCGAGGCGGACAGCGAGGGACCGTCGGGGGATTGTGCGGGAGTCGTGGACGAAGTCCCAGCGGGACCGTGCTGTTGGTTATGGGCCCGGCCCAATGCCGCCACCTGCTCCCTCTCGGAGGACCTCCATGTCTGCACGCGCCACCTGGCTGCTGCCCCTCCTCCTCGCCGGCGCAATCGGTGCCTCCACCGGCTGCAGCGTCGACCGCAAGCTGAAGAAGTTCGATGACCAGGAGTTCCAGCACTACTACGTGCTGAAGGTCTACATGGACGACGCTCAGAAGAAGTCGTACTTCAAGCTGAAGACCCGCCAAGAGCGCGACGACTACCTCAAGAAGGCGGGCCTGTGGGAGCGCTACTACGACTTCGAGCCCCACGTTCGCGAGGAGATCTACAACGGCCGGGTGCAGGTCGGCTGGACGAAGGACATGGTGCTCATGGCCTGGGGTCGTCCAATCGACCGCGGCCGCGTGGCCGGGCGCCAGGCCCAGCGCAGCGAGCGCTACATCTACCGCTTCGAAGAAGCCCAGGACGGCAGCATTCTCGTGTGGGAGCCGGGCAGCAAGACCCAGTACCACGCCGCTCGCCTCTTCAAGCGCGAAGTCATCTTCGACAACGACGTCGTGGCCGTGATCAAGGACAAGGAAGGCTTTTGAGCCCGGCCGCGGATGGCGTGCTCGACGAGCTCGACGCCCTCCTCGAAGCCAACGTCGGTCGCAGCCGGCTGAGGTCCGGCCTGCGCACCCCGTGGGGCCGTGTCCGTCTGCGCGACCCCCGTGCCTCCGATGCCGAGGCGGTGCATGCGGTGCTGCTTGGGGTCTTGAGCGAGGGGGGCGGCTTCGTGGCCCTCCCCGACGAGGTGGGTGCCGACCCCAGCCCCACCCGGCGTGCGCTCGCAGACATCGAAAGCGGCGTAGGAGTGGGTGTTGTCGCCGAGCTCAACGGTCGGCTTGTCGGCTACGCCTTCGCCCGTCCACCCGGTCCGAAGCGGCTGTCCCACGTCGTCCACCTGGACATCGCCCTCGTGCCGGAGGTTCGGGGCGCCGGAGTGGGCGGGGCGCTGCTTGACCAGCTCATCGAGCAGGCCCGCGGCGCGCCTGACGTCCGCAAGCTCAGCCTCGCAGTCTTCGCGGACAACGAGGCTGCCGTTGCGCTCTACCGGTCCCGCGGATTCGTGAAGGAGGGACTGCGCATCCAGGAGGTGCAAGGGCCTGGAGGAAGCTACCGGGACGACCTGCTCATGGCGCTGTTCGTCGACTGACCGGCGCGTTCGACTACCGCTTTCTGAGCTCTCGCTCCAGGTTCTCCAGCACCTGCTTCATGCCGGCCATCAGGGCATCCTCCAAGCCGGCGGCCATGGCCACTCCGCCGAGAATGCCCCCGGGGTCGAAGTCGTAGTGGAGGGTGACCAGCGTGTTGGTGCTGGGCTTCATCGTGCGCAGGCTGAAGCTCATGGTGCCGCGAAAGCGCTTGCCCGAGGTGCGCACGTAGACGCGCCGGCCGCCGTGGGAGTCGTCGGTGCGGTCGAACTGCCAGGTGAGGGTGCGGGTGCGGGGACCCGCCTTGACGTCGACCTCCCATGAGTCGGGGCCGAGCTTGCGGCAGTCCGCGAACGCGCCCTCCAGGATCGGGCCGTGGGACCAGGCCTCGCCGAGCCAGCTGAAGACGGCGTCTCGGCGGATGCCTTGGATGAGCAGGTCAGTGGTGAGGACCGCCACGATGGGCTCCGGTGCTTCGGCGCGCTGCGCCGGTTGTCGCCGTGGCGAGCTAACACGCACCGGGCGGGTGATGGGGTCTGTCGCCACGCCAGGCCTCCGCCTCTTTCGTCCCGGGTGCCCGCAGATGCCGTTCCTCGCGCTCGTCCCCTACTACAAGCCCTTCATCTGGGAGCTCGGCCCCGTCGTGCTCGACTCCTGGGCGCTGCTGGTGAGCCTCGGCTTCATCCTGGGACTGGAGGTCGCACGGGCCCGCGGCATCCAGAAGGGGCTCGACGTCCGAGATGTGGTCGACAGCGCCGTCTTCGTGGTGGCCATGGGCTTTCTCGTGGGGCACATCGTCCACGTCGTCGCCTACAACCCGCACCAGCTGGAGGAGCAGGGCATCTGGGCCATCCTCAAGGTCTGGGCGGGCTTTTCGAGCACGGGTGGCTTCCTGGGAGCGGTGCTGGGTGCCGTGCTCATGTTCCAGGTCTTTCCGGCTCTGTTTGGGGACAAGCGCGACGCGGCCATCGCCGACGGTCGGTCGCCAGGCGCTCTGTTGGACTGGCTCGGTCGCCGCCGAGAGTTCTGGGTGCACGCCGATACGCTGATGTACTCCTTTCCCTTCGGCTGGACCTTCGGACGCCTCGGCTGCTTCACGGCACACGACCATGTGGGCAAGCCGAGCGAGTTCTTCCTCGCGGTCGACTTTCCCGAGGCCTACTACGGCGGGCCCCGCCACGACCTCGGGCTCTACGAAGCCCTGTGGACGGCCGTGATCGCCGCCACCTTCTACGCCCTGCGCAAGGCTCCGCTCCGCAACGGCTTCTTTGTGGCGCTGTGGTGCGCGCTGTATGCACCGGCCCGGCTCGGCTTCGACTTCCTCCGCAACACCGACCTCAGCACCGCGGATGTGCGCTGGGTCGGACTCACCCCAGCGCAGTGGGGGAGCATCGCGATGGCCGTCGCCGGCGTGGGCGTCATGGCCTGGCTGCTGAAGAAGGGGCCCGCCCCAGCTGCGGAGGCAGAAGGTGAGGAATAGCCTCGCCGTCGTTGTTCTCGCTGCCTGCGACCCCGCACCACCTCTCCCAGCTGGCCACAAGCAGGACTCCGGCTTCCAGCTGGTCCTCGACTCTGGACAGACCGGTCTGGTGACCGACGGCGACCCCTGCGCCCCCATCGTCCCCGACGACGCCACCACGGTCACCCTCGCCACCACGCTGTCGGAGCCGGGCGACTACCTCGTGTGCTCCCGGGTCCCCGTGACCGCCACCGCCGACGACACGGTGCTGTTCTTGTCCGCCTACAGCACCGCCCAGCTCACCGGCGAGCGGGTCGTCGTCTTCGCTCAGGCGGGGGCCTCCGTGAATGCCTCGGGCACCGACGCCGTGGTGGTTGCGGCCGAAGATGCTCTCGTCACGGTGCTTTCCAATGAGGCAACCGTGGTGCGCTGTCCCGCGCTGGTGTGGCCCACCGCACAAGCCGCCCGCGCATGCTCCGACCGCTGACCTCCGTCAGTCGGGCATGCCCTCGGCCATGAGCAGGCGCTTGCCCAGGCCTTGCGCGATCTTCTGCGCCTGCTTTGTGAGCTCCACCTTGTCGTCGGAGTCGAACAGCACGCGCTGAGCCGGCTCTCCATCGAGCACGAGCCAGATGGTGCTGCACACGGGCGGTGCCTCGCCGTCGGCCGGCGGTTCGGCGTCGGGAAGGTCGATGGTGCGCACCTCCACAGCCGCGATCTTGTGCGTCTTGAAGCTGGTTCGCTTGACCTCTCCGTTGGCCAGGTGGCGGTCGATCTTCACCACGCTGCCATCCGGAGGAATCGCCGTGAACCGCTTCTCGGTGGACCTGCAAGGGTGCTCGGGGGGCTTGGCGGACTCCACGACGAAGGCCTTGGGCAGCGAGGTGGACTGCCCACTTGCAGACATGACCACGATGTCGACCGTGCCCGCCTCCATGCCTTCGGCGACCTTGCCCCGGATGGTGCCTGCGTCGACCACCTCCACATCTGCGAGTGGGGTGCTTCCGAGGGACACGGCGGTGCCCGCTTCGAAGTTCTCGCCACGGATGGTGAGTGCTGTGCCGGGCACTCCCGCCCCGGGGTCCACGCCCTTGGCGAGTGGGGTGGGGGTCTCGCAGCCCGCGATGCCGAGCGCGGACAGAAGCGTGAGCAGGCGAATGGTGGACATCGTCCCTCCAGATCCTGGCGACCTTGCCACTGCCGCCGAGCAGGGGTCAAGCAGCCGGATTCTCCGAAAGGCGCTGCCCAGGCGTCCGATGGACGGAGCGAACCACCCGCGAACCGCTCTCGGGCGCAGGCGAACAGGAGGTGGCCCATGTCGAAGTGGATGCTCATGGGAGCTGGCTGTGGTGCCGTTCTGGCCGTGGGTGTGGTGCAACTCAAGGGCGCCATGGACCCTGGCCCGGCCGCCACGCCCGCCAGCTCGACCAGCGGCCTGCGGGCGTTTTCGGCGCCGGCCAGCTCACCCGTCCAGTCCGACCTGCGCAACCGGACCGCGGGCGTCCGCTGCGTGCTGGCCACCGGCGTGCGCACTCTGCCGGCGAGCGTGCAGCTTCGGACCGCCGCTCAGCTGCGCGTCCTGCCCGTGCGCAACGCCAAGTGGAGGGGGGGACGCTCGGTTGGTGAGATTGTTCTTCCCTACGCTGTTCTCGATGAAGTCGACTGGGCCTGGGAGGAGCTGCAGGTGACCACCGACGATGGGGCGGTCGCGCAGTTCGAAGAAGATGAGGCCACCGGCGCCTGTGTCGCCGCGCTGCCCCTGGCCCGCAACGCCGAGGCCCAGGAGATCCGCTGTCCCATCTCGGGGGGAGGCATGGCCCCATCGGTCCAAGGGGTGCGACTCTGGGACGCCGACCTGCTCCCCAGCTCCTGGTCGAAGCCCATGGCCGCTGCGGATGGGCGTGCCTTCGTCCTCTACGATGTCCCCGCCACCGGCACCGCGGAGCTTCGTCTCGGCGAAGGCCCGGTTCTCGAGGTGATGTGGAAGAACGGCGTGTGTGAGGCCGTGGAGGTCTCGGTGGACGCGGAGCTGTGCGTGCATGTGCCCGGTGCCGACGCTCTGCATGCCGAGGACCGCTTCGAGCTGCTCGTGGGCGAGACCTCGGTGCTGCTGAAGGACGGCGTGGGGTGCGCCGCAGCGCGTATCGGAGAGACCGTGGTCACCCAGGTGTGGCACACGGACATGGGCGAGGTGGAGCGTTCCGTGACCGTTGACGTCAGCGATCATGGTCGCCAGGACACCGACGTCCGCCCTCTCCCGGTTCCCACCGAGTCGGGCCTCTTCGTGTGGCCGACTGCAGCAGGCCCCCGCATCGTGAGCGTGAATGGCGTCGCCGAGGTCGCGGGTCTTCGAAATGGCGACATCATCCTGGCCGTCGACGGGGTGGCCACCGAACGGCAGCCGGTCCACATCGCGCTGGCCGGCCTCGACGGCAGCGAGCCCTCGGTCGCGATCACGGTGGAGCGCAACGACCGGGAGATCGACCTGTCGGTGATGTTCGAAGAAGAACTCGACGCCGACGACACCGGCCTCTGAGACCGTCTACTTCACCAGCTTGGCGGACAGGGTGCCCTCGGTGCCGTCGAGCAGGTGGACGGTCACGGTGCCCCCGTCTTCCGCGAGCACGATGAGGGGGTCTCCCTTCGCCACGCTGGCGGTGCCGCCGCTCGACAAGGTGAGCTCGGCGTCCTTCTTTGCGCGCGCCAGGCGTCCTTCGGGGAGCTTGGGGCAGACCGTGAAGTCGGGGGCGCCGATCTTCCAGGTGAGCCCGTAGGCGTCGGTCATGGCGGCCACGTCGGCCTTTCGCTGCTGCACGCGTTCGAGTCCGGAGCCTGCCATCTTGGTGGACTTGCGGGACTGGGCGAGCTCGTAGGCGGCGATGGCGGCATCATGGTGTCCCAGGGCCTCGTGAACCGCCCCGAGGTCGAGCGCGGGGACCGGGTCTTCGGGCAGGGCCTCGGTGAGGTGCGACAGCATGCACATCGCGGAGGTGTGCTCGCCCTGCTTGATCTGGGCGAGGGGCACGCGCACGTCCTTCGACTTCTTCATGCCGATGCGAAAGCTCTTCCAGGCCGGCATGATCTCGGCGGGCACCTGGTGGCCGAGTCCCGAGGCTGCCGCCTCCGCCATCGAGTCGACGGAAGGCAGGGCCTCTTCGCCGGCGCAACGCTCCCGTCCGTAGGTGCTGCTGGGCTTGCCCGAGGCGTGGGTCTGGCCGCCGGCGGTGAGCGTCCACTCGAGGGTGGAGGTGACCTCCCGGCGCGTGCACGAGACCTTGGTCTTCAGCGGAATGCCGTTTTCGTCCTTCACCAGGTTGCCGTCGGAGTCGCGCATCTCGACTTCCTTTTCGAAGTCGGTGTCGGCGTGTTGCACCTTCACGGTGGCTTCGATGCGTCCGCTGCCACCGCTGTCCTTGACCTGGAAGACGTCGACCTTCAGGCCGTCGTCGAGCTGCACCTTGTCACCTTCCACTGCCCCGGCGGCGAGTCCTCCCACGGTCTCTGTTGCAGTGGCCACGACCTTGCCGCCCACGGGCACCTTGCTCGCGAGCATCTGTCCGCCAATCTGGGCGCCGGTCTGCAGCACCTTGCCGGCCACGTCGCCAGCGGTGCCCATCCCCACCTCTCGCTCGGCGTCCTCGAGGCCAGCGATGATCTGCTTGCGGATGTCGTCGCCCGCGGGACCCTGGATGCGTCCGACCGAGAGCGAGGGCACTCCGCTCACGAGCGTGGCCGGTGGCTGGACCTGTCGCACAGCGATGCCGGCGCCCAGTGGTTTGCCGGCCTGGGCCGTGAGAGAGAGGACTGTGATGAGGGTGAGCATGGGGCCGCCTGTGTGGGAGTGGCGGCCGGCCTATTGCCCTGTCTGGGTCATTCGCCAGCTGTCCCGGCAGGGTTGCGCCAGAACCGCGTCAGAGTCTGCGCGGTGAGGAGTGGCCGGCCGAATGGCAGGTAGTGTCGTCCGCCCGGAACGATGCAGGTGCGGGCCGGTGCGCCGAGCCTCCGGTGTCGATGGGCCATGTACAGAGCCATCGGAAAGGGGACGAAGCGGTCTGCGGAGCCGGCGATGAAGAGAAGGGGCGTGCCCGAGGCGGCGAGTCGGTGGGGCAGGCGGGCGAGCAGGCGCAGGGACAGGCCGCTGGCGAGCCACCGCATGCGGTCGGGCAGACCGGGGTCGTCGATGGACGGGCCGAAGGTGGTCTGATAGCGTGCTCGGGCGTGGGGGGCGATGCCCTGGTGGTGGAACAGGCGTCCGCCGAAGGCACGGTAGAACAGCAGGTGCGGACCGGGGAGGGCACCCACCCGGGCCCAGCTCCACGACAGGCCGACGGCTGCTGAGATCAACGTCACCGAGAGCACTCTGCGTGAGGGGACCCGCGCCGCCAGCGAGGCCGCCAGCAGGCCTCCGTAGTCCTGGCCGACGAGGTGGACCGGGCGATTCCCGGAAGGGTCGATGCTGTGGATGGACCGGTCGAGCCAGTCCGTGTGGGCCTCGATGCCGGGGTCTTCGAGCGCCGGGGCCCCGCCGTAGCCGGGAAGGTCGGGGGCATGGACCGTCCGTCCGCCGAGGTGGGTGCGCACGCCATCCCAGAGGGCGTGGTGGGTGGGCACACCGTGGACGAGCACATGCAGGGGTGAGGAGGACATGGAAGCCGGTCTGCTGGGGACGAAGCGGATAGCCGGTCGGCCGCCTCACTGGAGCTTCCGTGTCCGAGCGCACAGGTCCCGACTACGACGTGGTGGTCATTGGCGCCGGACTTGCGGGCCTTTCGGTCGCATGGTGGCTGCGGGACCGCCTCCGGGTGTGTGTGGTCGACCAGGCCAGGCAGCCAGGCGCTGAGGCGAGCTCCCAGAATGCGGGCATGCTGCGCCGTCTCGGTGAGGACCCCTACGAACGCACCCTCGCTCTGCGCGTGCATGAGCTGCTGAGCGCCCCACCCACCGAAGCTCTGTCCGACCCCCACATCAGCCGCACCACGGGGGCGGTCCTGGCCCTCGGCGACGACCCCTACCACCTGCACGATGCCGCCTCTGGGCTGCGCGCCCGCGGGGTGGCCATCGAGGACCTCGACCGAGCACGGCTCCACGCGGTGGCCCCCGCCATGGTGGACAGTCCCGTGGTGCGGGCCTGGTTTCTCCCCGACGAGCGCGTGGTCGACGCCCACCTGCTCCTCGCCGCCGTGTCGGTGGACCTCGCGAATGCAGGCCAGACCACCGTGCGGATGGGGGCCAGGGTGTCCCGCATCATTGTTGAGAATGGTCGTGTGGACGGCGTGGTGGTGAATGGCCTCCGGCTGGGGGCTCGCCATGTGGTGGTGGCTGCCGGGGCCTGGTCCCGCCAGCTTGTCGCGCCCATCGGGCTCGACCGTCCACTGATTCCGCTGCGCCGGAGCCTGCTGCAGACCACCGACCCACGGGGCGCCCCCCCCGCTCGACATCCCTGGTGTTGGGTCGACGACGTGGGGGTGTATGTGCGCCCCGAGGGCGAGGGCTGGCTGACGAGCGGCTGCGACGAGGCGGTGGACTTTCCGGCAGCCGCTCCTGGAAGCCGGGGCCCCTTGACCGAGCTGGGACGGGCGCTGGCGCTGCACAAGGTCCAGCGTTGGTTCCCTTCGCTGTCGGGAGTCCGCCCGGCGAGCGGGTGGACGGGACTGCGCACCTTCGCTCCCGACCGGCGCCCCGTTCTTGGCGAGGACCCTGCGCTGCCGGGCCTTCACTGGTGTGCGGGGCTGGGTGGCTTCGGGGTCACCTGCGGACTGGCGGCGGGGGAGGCCGTGGCCGCCTGGCTGGAGGGCCGCACGGTGCCCCACCTGCGCGACCCCTCGGCCGTGTCGGCCGGACGACGGTTCTTCTCGCGGTGGCCGGTGCGCCCCGATGGCGACCTGCTGCGGGCGCGTGTCATCGGTGTGCCGCAGCTTCCCCGCTGAAAGCCGAATTCTTGGCCCGCGGCGGCTCGATTCCGCGCGGCGGATTGGCTATGCGCCCTGGCTTGCGCCCGGCTTCGGGCCCCAGGAGACGCCATGTCCACCACGCCTGCCGAGGTCGCGGCCGCTTGGGCCCCCATCGAGGCCTGGCTGCGCAGCGAGCGGCCCGACCTCGCGGAAGGTCTGCAGGCCGCCGCCACGAAGGACGCACTCGACGAGCTTGCGGCCCTGGGGGTGCCGTCGGAGTGGCGGGCGCTGTGGGGCCAGCACGACGGAGAGGGGCCAGTGCTGCTGGGGGGCTGGAGCTTTCTGCCGGTCTTCGGCGGCGTGGAGTCGGTGCTGGTCGAGCGGGACAACCTGATGGAGATGGCCCGGCACCTGGCCGATGAGCCGCCCCCCACCGTGGTCGGGCCGGCACGCGCGGTCTGGGCCCACCACGGCTGGATTCCATTCGCGACCGACTACAGCGGCTGCTACCTGTGCATCGATCTCGCCCCCACCCACGACGGTCGGGTGGGTCAGGTGCTCCTGGTCGACGACGACCAGCGCAAGGTCATCTACCCCGGGGTGCTGGAGCTGCTCGATGAGTGCCGCAGCCGGATGGAAGATGGCTTCCACCCCGACGACGACCTCGACCTCGACAACTGGACGGAAGACCTTGCCGACACCACCCAGTCCCGCCCGGCGCCCCCCAACCTCAACGGCCACACCCACTCGGCGGGTCCCTTGAAGGCCGTGGAGCCCACCCCGCCTGCCCGGTCCATTCCGGAGCCCGAGGTGCGGGGTGCTGCGGAGCTGGTGGACGGCGTCGCCCGTCTCGACCTCGTGCTCACCGGCGAGGAGCAGGCGGAAGGCACCACGGCATTCGTGCGCTCGCTCGACGACAACATCGTGGGCGTGGTCATTCCCAAGGGCGGGCGCGCGGGGGCCCGGCTGCGCTTCCCCGGCCTGGGGGGCGAGGGCCACGACCTGCTGCTGGTCGTCGACGCCGTGCAATGAGCGGGTGCGGGTGCGGTCGACTCACCGCTTCAGGTCGGTGAAGCCCAGCTCGAAGCGTGCGAGGTACTTGCGCAGACGGTCGCTGTCGTTGACGGTGCGCCGGCGCTTTCGAGACTCCGAGAACAGCGTACGGCCCGCAGCGCTCAACGAGCTGGACGCCTGGCACACCCGCACCACCTCGGCGAGCTGTACCGCGTCGAAGCGGTCGACGTCGGCGAGACGGTCGCCGAGTATGGGCTCCAAGACGGCCTTCCAGTCGGCGTCTTTGCTGGCCGAGGCCCGCCAGGCTCTCCGGAGGCGGACGACCTCCTCGTCGACCTGGACCTCGGTGATGCGACCGCCGTCTGCGAGTGTGGCCATGCGTCGGATGGAGGCGCCCAGGTCGCGAAAGTTGCGGGCCCAGGTGGCGCTTTGGTCGAGCGCAAAGGCCATGTAGCGGAGGCGGGCTTCTCGGCTGAAGCGCACCCGGCGGTCTTCGGTGCGGGCGATGCGGTCGAGCTCGTAGTCGATGTTGGGGGCGATGTCCTCGCGGCGCTCGGCCAGGCCGGGCAGGCGAAAGGTCCAGGTGTCGATGCGGGCGAGCAGGTCGTCGCGGAACCGGCCCTTGGCGGCGTCGGCGAGCAGGTCGCGGTTGGTGCCGGCGATGAGCTGGAAGTCGCTGGTGACCTCCTTGTCGGCTCCGACCGGCAAGAAGCGCTTGTCCTCGAGGGCCCGCAGCAGCATCGCCTGCTCATCCACCCCCAGCTCGCCGATCTCGTCGAGGAAGACCACGCCCTTGTCGGCCGCCCTCAGCAGCCCGGGACGGTCCTTGACCGCACCGGTGAATGCCCCGCGCACATGGCCGAAGAGGGCGGCCATGGCGGCATCGCCGCGGAGGGTGGCGCAGTTGAGCTCCACGAACTCCCCGGTGACCTGCCGGCGCTGCTTCTTGAGGTCGTAGATGCGTCGGGCGAGCCTGGACTTGCCCGCACCGGTGGGGCCGAGCACGAGCAGAGGCTCGGTGGACCGCAACGCAACCAGCTCGATTCGATCGATGAGCGCGTTGTAGTGGGCATTGCGGGTGTCAATGCCATCCTTGAGGACGTGGCGTGCTTCGGCGCGTTCGTCGGCGTGCCGCTGGGCGAGGCGGTCGTAGCGGGACAGGTCGAGGTCGATGACGGTGTGACGACCGTGGGAGCCCCGGGTCTTGTCGGGGCCGGTCTGCAGCAGGCGCCCTGGGATCTGCCGGGACTCGGTGAGCAGGAACAGGCAGATCTGCGCGACGTGGGAGCCCGTGGTGATGTGGACGAGGTAGTCCTCGGCATCGGGGTCGAAGGGGTAGCTCGCCGCGAAGCCGGCCAGCTCGTCGTAGACCGCCTCGAAGTCCCAGGGGTCGGCCATGTCGACGAGGTGGGACCGCACCTCGGTCTCGGGCGCCAGGGCGGACAGGTCGTCGGCGACCACACCGGCAAGCTGGCTCCATCCTGGCTGGTGGAGCAGCTCGAAGCGGTCGACGAGGAGGTCGGGCTGGCTGCAGGCCGACACGCTGGGGCGCCAGCGATTCCAGCGATTGGGTCCGGCGCCGCGGTCGAGGGTGGTGCCCAACAGGCCCAAGACGACGACCGGACGACCGCGGTGGCCGGTGCGGGCGTGGACCGGTCGTGAGGGCTCGGTCACTCAGCCGTCCGTGTCGGCGATGAGGCCTCGGTGACGCAGCAGCGGGGTGACCTCGGGGTCTCGGCCGCGGAAGCTGCGGAAGGCCTCGGCGGCGTCGACGGTGTCGCCGATGGACAGCACGGTGTCGTGGTAGCGGCGGGCGAGCGCACGGTCGTAGAAGCCCTGCTCGTCGAATGCTTCGGCGGCGTCGGCCACGAGGGTGTCGGCCCACAGGTAGCAGTAGTAGCCGGCGGCATAGCCCTCACCCGAGAAGATGTGGGCGAATTGGGGGGTGCGGTGGCGCATCACGACCTGGCTCGGCAGGCCCCACTCGGAGAGCACCTCCTGCTCGAAAGTGGCCGGGTCGACGTCGTCTTCGGACATGTGCATCGCCATGTCGACCACCGCGCTCGCGAGGTACTCCATGGTGCCGAAGCCGCTGCTGGCGTTGGCGGCGGCCTCCATGCGGGCCACCAGGGCGTCTGGGATGGGCTCGCCTGTGTCGACGTGGGTGCAGAAGCGACGGAGCAGCTCGGGTGTGGTGAGCCAGCGCTCGTTGAGCTGCGACGGGAACTCCACGAAATCCCGCACCACCGAGGTGCCCGCGAGGTGCCGGTACTGCACGCGGCTGGCGAGTCCGTGCATGCCATGGCCGAACTCGTGAAAGAGCGTGCGGGCATCGGTGGGGGAGAGGAGTGCTGGGCTGCCATCGCCCGGCTTGAGGAAGTTGCAGGTGTTGAGCACGATGGGGGGCACGCGCTCGCCGTCCCACCGCTGGGACCGGTAGACGCTCATCCACGCCCCGGAGCGTTTGCCCGCCCGTGCAAAGGGGTCGAAGTGGAACAGGCCGACGTCGCTGCCGTCCTCCGCCCGCACGGCATAGGTCTCGATGTCGGGATGGGGGGTGGGGACGTCGATGGGCTCGACCGTCCACCCGAAGCACTGCTGGGCTGCCCAGAACATGCCGTCGCGGAGGCGGTCGAGGCGGAAGTACCGCTGCAGCTCGTTGGGATCGAGGTCGTGGTCGCGTCGACGCACCTTCTCGCCGTAGAAGCGCACGTCCCAGGGCTCCAGCTCGCCGGGGTGTCCCTCTGCTGCGGCGACCTCGGCCATGGCGGCCAGCTCGCGCTTGAAGGTGTCGACGGCGGGGCCCCAGACCTGCTTCAGCAGCTGCATCGCGGCGCCGGGGGTGGCGGCCATGGTGCGGGACAGCACCTTGTGGGCATGGGTGGGGTAGCCGAGCAGCCGGGCCCGCTCGCCCCGTAGTGCCAGGATCTCCTGGCCGATGGGCAGGGTGAGGGTCTGCTCCCGAAGCTCGCCGCGGCCGTAGAAGGTGCGCCAGACCTGCTCTCTCATCCGTCGGTCGGGGGAGAGGGTGAGGAAGGGCTCCACTGCGGATCGGGTGTTCTGCACGGCCCACCGGCCGGCATCGCCATGGGCCTCGGCGGCGGCCTTCGCGCTGGAGACCCAGCTTGCCGGAAGCCCTTCCAGCTGTGCTTCGTCGAGCCAGGTGACCAGCTCCTCCTCGTCGGCCATCACGCGGTCGGAGAACTCGGTGTAGAGGCTGCTGAGGCGCTGGTTGATCTCGGCGACCCGGCTGCGGGTGGCGTCGTCGAGGTGGGCGCCGGCGTCTTCGAAGCGCTCCAGCATGCGCTGGGTGAGCCGGCGCTGGATGGGGTCGAGGCTGTCGTGGTCGGCGGCATGTCGCACGCGGGCATACAGCGCGGTATCGCCGTAGAGGGCGTCGTTGCGGGCCGCGATGCGGGGCTCCATCTCGCGACGCAGCTCTCGAAGCTCGGGCGAGGCGTGGGCCCAGGCCCAGTTGTAGTAGACGCTCTCCACCAGCTTGAGGGTGTCGGCCAGGCCATCGAGCTGCAGCACGGTGTCGGCGAAGGTGCCGGCGGTATCGACCGAACGCAGCGCCGCCAGCTCCTCATCTGCCGCTTCCATGGCAGCTTCCAGGCTCACCCGCAGTGCAGGGACGTCGACCCGGTCGAGGGGAGGCACGCCGCCCATGGGGCCGGTCCAGGGGCGGAGGAGGTCGGGGGTGGCATTCATGGGGGCATCCTGGCTGGGCCGGTTCTGGCGACGCTCACGACAGCGTGTTCGGGCCCCTTCATACACGAGGGGGCCCCACCGTCCAATGTCCCCACACCCGACTGTGACATGTCGGGGAATGCTGCCACATGCTGTGACGCGGTGTCATCGGGGGTCACTGAATCGGCTCACGATATCGAGGTGTATCGTAGTTATCTGCCTGTATCGTGCCGGCGTGACCTGTTCGCCCGGGTTCGAGCCGGGAAATTGCGTAGAATGGCCATGTGGACACTGTTCTCGAGGAATGTGGGTCGGGCTCGAAACGTTGGCACGCGGCGTGCTTTGGTGGTGTTGTGTCGGGCCCACGGAGACCGCAGGCGCCCCGCCCGTCCCTTCTGCCTGCCTTGGAGTTGGCCATGTCTCAGTTCGAAGTGATTCACCGCGAAGGTGGTCGTCCCGTGAAGTGCTGGACCCGCGGGGTGGAAGTCGCTGACAACGCTCGGCAGCAGCTCCTCAACACCGCCTCGCTGCCCTTCGTACACAAGTGGGTGGCCGCGATGCCCGATGTGCACTGGGGCATGGGCGCAACCGTGGGCTCGGTGTTGCCCACCAAGGGCGCCATCGTGCCCGCTGCGGTCGGTGTCGACCTCGGCTGTGGCATGATGGCCTGCCAGACCTCTCTTTCGGCCTCGGACCTGCCGGACTCCCTGCGCAGCATCCGCTCGTCCATCGAAGCTGCCGTCCCCCATGGCCGCACGAACAACGGGGGTCGCCGAGACAAGGGCGCGTGGGGCGACCTGCCCGACACCGTCGCCCGCGAGTGGGCCGGGATGGCCGACGACTTCGAGGCGCTGTGCGACCGTCACCCCAAGCTCCGCAAGTGCAACAGCTCCGTCCACCTCGGAACCCTCGGAACGGGGAACCACTTCATCGAGCTGTGCCTCGACGAGGCGGACCGCGTGTGGGTGATGCTGCACTCCGGTTCGCGGGGGCTCGGAAACCGCATCGGAAGTCACTTCATCGCGCTCGCCAAGAAGGACATGAAGCGTTGGTTCATCCACCTCCCGGATGACAACCTCGCCTACATCCCGGAAGGCTCTCAGCACTTCAAGGACTACGTCGACGCGGTCGGCTTCGCCCAGGACTTCGCGCGCAAGAACCGAGAGGTGATGATGCGTCACGTCATGGACGCTCTGGCCAGCCACGACGAGCTGCCCGACTTCAACGCCTGGGTCGCCGGTGTGAACTGCCACCACAACTACGTGGCGAAAGAGACGCACTACGGCGAGAGTGTCTGGGTGACCCGGAAGGGCGCTGTCCGCGCCGGAAAGGGCGAGCTGGGCATCATTCCCGGCTCGATGGGGGCCCGTTCGTACATCGTGCGCGGGAAGGGCAACCCCGAGTCATTCTGCTCGTGCAGCCATGGTGCCGGACGTCGGATGAGCCGGGCGGAGGCCAAGCGTCGCTTCTCGGTCGCCGACCACGAACAGGCCACGGCGGGAATCGAGTGCCGCAAGGACGCCTCTGTCATCGACGAGACGCCCATGGCCTACAAGGACATCGACGCTGTGATGGCCGCTCAGTCCGACCTTGTCGAGGTTGTCCACACCCTGCGACAGGTCGTTTGTGTGAAGGGCTGACCCCCTCGAGAATCCGCCGGCTCCCGTCAATGAATGGGGGCCGGCACTGGAGACTGTCATGATCACCATCGACGGCCGCCATGGCGAAGGCGGCGGCCAGATCCTGCGCACCTCGCTCGCCTTGTCGCTGGTCACAGGCCAGCCCTTCGAGATCCACCACATCCGCGGACGTCGCCGAAAGTCCGGCCTGCTGCGCCAGCACCTCACCTGTGTGCGGGCTGCTCAGGCGGTTGGCCAGGCGGAGGTCCGCGGGGCCTCGCTGGGCTCCCATGAGCTCGTGTTCGAGCCGGGTGCCTGCACCTCTGGCAAGCACCACTTCGTCGTGGGGTCGGCGGGAAGCACCTCGCTGGTTCTCCAGAGTGTGCTGCCTGCCCTCTTTGTCACCCACGGTCAGTCCGAGCTGCGGGTCGAAGGGGGCACCCATGCGATGTCGGCGCCGCCCTTCCACTTCCTCGACGCCAGCTACCTGTCAGCCGTGCGCCACATGGGAGCGGAGGTGTCGGCCTGGATGTCCCGTCCTGGCTTCTTTCCGGCCGGTGGTGGCGACGTGAAGGTGGCGGTGGCTGGCAGCCAGCTCAAGCCGGTCGACCTCTGTGAGCGAGGCGACCTCGGTCGGGTGACGGTGCACGCGTGGTCGGTGGGACTGCCTCGCCGCATTGCAAAGGAGGAGGCCACGCGCATCGCCGAGGCTCTGGGTGTCCACCAGAAAGACGTTCACATCAATGTTCTCCGCAAGTCTCGCGGCCCGGGCAATGTGGTTTGGATCGAGGCGGAGACCACGGCCAGCGGACACGCCCTCACGACCTGCTTCACAGGCTTCGGTCGTCGCGGAGCCCCTGCCGAGCAGGTGGCCGACGAGGCTCTGGCGGCCTTTGTGCGCTGGAGGGACAGCCAGGCGCCCGTGTGCGAACACCTCGCTGACCAGCTGTTGGTGCCCATGGCCCTCGCACGGGGGGGGCGCTTCGTCACCGGCCCGCTGAGCCTGCATGCGCGGACCAACATCGACACGATTCAGCGCTTTCTGCCCCAGGTGCGCATCCACACCGAGGTGCTGGTCGATGGAAACGTGCGGGTGAGCGTGGGGTAGGTCCGGCCTACCAGCGCACGGCCATCATGGCGGTGTTGAGTCCGCTTCCGATACCCATCAGCGCGGCGTTCTCGCCCGGATTCAGCAGCCCCTTGTCCACCGAACCCGACAATGCGAGGGGCACCCCACACGCGCCGGCGTTTCCGATGTCGGGGTAGACCCGCAGGGCCTTGTCGAGTGGCACTTCGAGGGCTGCACACACCGCGTCGTGGTTGGCCTTTCCGACCTGATGCAGGGCGTAGCGGCTGAAGTCGGCGTGGCGGAGGCCGAGCTCGGACTGCATCGCCGCCCAGGCCTCTCCAGCGAGCTTCACGCCCTCCTTGAGCAGGGTGGTGGGATCTGTGGTCATCTTGTCGGGGGTGCCCACACACAGCCGGTTGTGCTCAGTGGCTGCCAGGAAGGTGCCGCCGATGAAGCGGTGAGGGGACGTGGCGATGGAGTCATGGACGAGCAGCATCGCGGCCGAGGCGCTGCCGAGTGTGAGCGTGGCGATGTTGTCGCGGACCTGCTCGAAGGTGGTGCCCGGCTGCATGAGCCGACGCACCGTGGCCCGGGTGACCTCTCGGCTGCCTTCGCCCGCCACCACGATGCCTGCTTTGATCTGGCCGAGCTCGATCATGTTGGAGACCACCACCATGCCAGACAAAAAGCCCAGGCAGGCGTTGCCCACATCGAAGTTGAGGGTGTGCCGACCCAGCCCGAGGTTGCCGTGTACCAGGGCCGCGGTGGAGGGTTCGAGGTAGTCCTTGCACACGCTCGTGTTGACGAGAATGCCGATGTCGGCGGGCGCGATGCCAGTCTGTGCCAACAGTCGACGGGCCGCGATGGTGGCCGCATCGGAGGGCTGCACGCCGGCGTCCCAGAAGCGGCGGGCCCGAATTCCTGTGAGCATCTCCAGAAAGCCCGTCTGGAGGCCGAGCCGCTTCCAGGTGCGGCCGAGCATGCGCTCCAGGCTGTGCGTGGTGATGACGGTGTCGGGCACCTCGGTGACGAGAGCCTCGATGGCGACGTGCTCGAAGCGCATGGGTGACCGGGGGACGGTGGTGCGGGGGCCGCGCGTAACACAGCCCAACCGCCGCCGGCCCTAACTTCCGGCCCCGGCCTCGGCGGCCTTGTCGGCGCCGGTGGGGGCCTGCAGAGCGTCGCGTCGGCTGCGCAGGCGCTCGGTCACGCCGCCATGCCACTGCACCCGGGCTGCGAACTGGAGGCCCTCGTCGTAGAAGCGGAAGGCCTTGTCGCGCAGCACTGCAGCTCGCCCGGCGACCTCCTGCCGGTAGATGGCCACCTGTTCGGTGTCGAGCTTGCGGGGGGGCGGCGCTGCGAGGAAGTCGTCGTGGAGCTCGAGGTAGGCATCGCCGAGCGCGAGGATGCCGGCCAGGGCGTACTCGGGCTCGCCGGTGCGGGCGATGGCGACCACCTGCTCCTCGGCAGCCTTGAGGGCCTCTGCGCGCTTGAGCAGGTTGCGGGCGGCCTTCTTGTTGCCGTGAAGGGGGATGTCGGCGGCCTCTTCGAGGGACAGTCGGGTGAGCATGAAGCGCGCTCTGGACTGGGCCCAGGCCGACTGGTCGCCAGCCTCGAGCGCGAGGTCGGAGATGGCGGCGGTGATGCGTCGGCTGCCCTTGCGCTTGCCCAGCCCGGCCTCGGCGATGCCCAGCTCCAGCTCCACAACGGGCATTGCAGCGGGGTCGAGCCCCGGGTCGCCGGCGAGGAGGCGCATCTGCTCCCGGGCCCGCTTGTGGTGTTGCAGGTCGTTGAGGCAGATGGCGCTGCGGTAGGTGATGTCGCGCTTGAGTACGGCATCTTGAGCCTTGTCGCCTGCGGTGTCGTAGGCGATGAGGGCGTCGCGGCACCGCTCCTGGAGCTCCAGGCTGCGGCCACGCTCGAACCACGCGATGGGGGCGTCGGTGGTGCGGACCAGCAGGTCGAGGCGGGCGTCTGCGCCGGCGAAGTCGCGGGTGTCGATGCGGATGCGGGCCTCGGTCAGCACATCTTCGGGATCCTGGGCGGCCCACACCAGCTCCAGCTCGCCGATGGTGGGCTCCCGGGGCGGAGGCGCCTCGGGGACCGCCTCGTCGGTGGGTGCGTCGACGACAGCAGGGACATCCGTGTTCGCAGGAACGGCGTCTACGGCGTCGTCTTGGATGGGCTGGGCGAGGGCGGCGGCGAGGAGGACGTGAAGCGACATGCCGACTCCGACAGCAAAGCTGCGCTGGGGTTCGCACCGGTTTGCACGAGGAGACACCCGAGGCAGACGAAGAACCCCCCTCGATGGTCACGCTGTGGTGGACAACATCGAGGGGGGGACCCGCCCTGGTCGTGGCTTTCGGGAACCTGGACCCCCTAAGAAAAGGGGGGCTCCAGGTCGTCGCTTTCGAGGTCCTCGCCAGAGAGGCATCCCGTCCACGACGAGAATCTAGATCCCAAGGATCAAGCACGGGGGCCGGGTACCGAGAGTCAGCACGGGCCGGGCAGGCCACCTGAGTCTACCACTCCCGCTGCCTGGCGGTGGCTCAACCGAGCCCCATGAGCTTGCCCAGGTGGCCGAGCGCCAGGGCGGCTCCGGCTCGGATGCGCAGGTCGACGACCGGCGAAAGCGAAGTGGGCGTGGGGTTGATCTCAGCTGCCAGTCCGCCACCCGACTGGATGTGACGCACAGGCGCGGTGATGTAGGGGAATTGGCCCGAGGTGCCGACGCTCACGACCACTCCGAAGCCCTGGCTCAGCTCGGTGTGGTATCGCTCCACGGCCGGCTCGGGCAGCATCTCCTCGAAGAGGACGACCGGTGGACGGGCCACACTGGCGCACACCGGACAACGGGGCACGGGTGGAAGCTCGGACAGCTCCGGCATCGGGGACGACCAGCTGCAGCCGGTACACTGGAGGCTGGAGACGTCGCCGTGGATGGCGATGACATCGGGCGAGCCTGCGGCTTCGTGCAGTCCATCAACGTTCTGGGTGAGCACGACCACACGCGGTAGGCGGGCGGCCAAGGCGGCGATGACCTGGTGGCCCCGGTTGGGGGCGGCCCCCACACCCGCCTGGGCGATGCGTCGAATGTGCTTCCAGGTGATGTCAGGCCGTCGCCGGAACACCGAGGCGCTCAGGGCCTGCTCGATGGACATGCCCTCTTCGGCATCGGAGTCCTGGTAGAGCCCGCCCACGCCGCGGTAGGTGGGCAGGCCCGAGTCTGCCGAGAGTCCGGCGCCTGTGATGAAGAGGACATCGCCATCGCGCTCGATGCTGCGCGCGAGGGCCTCGATGGCGGTGATGTCTTCGGGGCGAAGTGTGGCTGGCGTGGACGACATGGCCGAGGGTCCGGGTCGAGGGGGGCGCCGGGAGTGTAGCTTGACGGCATTCGTGGCATCCGGTACGGCCGCTGTCGCCTGAAGGGTCCGACGTGTCGCTGATTGCCGTGTATCTGCTTCTCCTCGCGGCCCTGTCGGCCTACGGTCTGCATCGCCTCTTCATCTTGTGGCTGTACGAGCGCCACCGTGAAGATGGTCCCCAGCCGGGGGTTCTCGACGAGCTGCCGGTGGTTTCCGTGCAGCTTCCGGTCTTCAACGAGCGGCTTGTGGTGGAGCGGCTCATCGACGCCGCCTGCCAGCTCGACTGGCCCGCAGACAAGCTCCAGGTGCAGGTGCTCGACGACTCCACCGACGACACCGTGGCGCTGTCGCGGGCGGTCGCGGAGCGCTGGCGCGGCCGGGGCATCGACATCGAGGTGCTCCACCGCACCGACCGCACGGGCTTCAAGGCGGGCGCGCTGGCGGCAGGCACCGCGGTCGCCAAGGGCGAGCTGCTGGCGGTGTTCGACGCCGACTTCGTGCCTGGCCCCGACTTTCTGCGCAATGTGGTCCCGCACTTCCAGGTCGACCCCAAGGTGGGCATGGTGCAGGCGCGCTGGGGACACCTCAACGAACATGGCGGGCTGCTCACCCGGCTCGAGGCGGTGCTTCTCGACGGCCACTTCGTGTTGGAGCACACCGCCCGCCATCGGTCGGGTCGATTCTTCAATTTCAACGGCACAGCGGGGGTCTGGCGCCGGGCCTGCATTGCCGATGCCGGTGGGTGGCAGCACGACACCCTCACCGAAGACCTCGATCTGTCCTACCGGGCCCAGCTGGCGGGCTGGCAGTTCACCTTTCTGCGCGATGAGGTGGTCCCGGCCGAGCTTCCCGCTGACATGCCCGCCTTCAAGACCCAGCAGCACCGCTGGGCCAAGGGTACCGTCCAGACCGCGCGAAAGCTCCTGGTGCGGCTCCTCACGGGCGCACTTCCCCTGCGTGTGAAGCTCGAGGCGGCCGTCCACCTCACCAACAATTTCGCCTACCCCCTCGTGCTGGCCCTCGCCGTGTTGTTGCCGCCCACCATCCTGCTGCGGGGGCGCTCCGGGCTCGGCGAGCTGCTGCTCATCGACCTGCCCGCCTTCTTTCTGTCGAGCATCAGCGTGGCCATCTTCTACATCGCCGCCGAGCGGGAGGCGCACGGCACCGCCTGGGGGCGCATCTGGCGCGTCCCCCTCGTGATGGCGCTGGGCATCGGCATGGCGGTGAATCAGACGCGCGCGGTGGTAGAGGGCGTGTTCGGGCGCGACGTCACCTTCGTGCGCACTCCCAAGGGCGGTCAGGTCGATGGGCAGTCCGGCAAGGCCGCTCGCGGCTACCTCGCCGACATCGGCTGGACCCCCATCATCGAGCTGGTCCTCTTCGCCTACTATGCCGTGTCAGTGGGTGTGGTCATCGCCAATGGCTGGTTCGCGAGTCTGCCTTTCCTGCTGCTGTTCGGCTTCGGCTTCGGCTATGTCGGCCTCAATTCGGTGTGGCGTCCTGGCACCGGCGGCATCGGCACGCCTGCCCTGCGCGAGGCCGTGTCCTCTTGACCGGGCGCACTGTGTCCTGTGAGGTTGTTCGATGAGTCTGCCGCGACGCGTCGCAATTGGTGTCGGTTCTGTGCTCCCGCTGCTCCTCCTTGGTTGCGAGCCCACGCCTCCGCCGCTGCCCGATCCGCCCAACCCAGGTGCCTACTGGGTGGAGCGTTCCGACACGGAGCTCGGTGCGGTTCTCACGGAGACGTGCGCGCGCTCCAAGTCCACCGAGAAGCCCGTGTTGGTGGCCTTCAGCGCGCCTTGGTGCATCGACTGCCGGCAGATGCGTGCCCTCGAGGAACAGCCTGTGCTGAAGGAGGAGCTGGCCAACTGGGAGAAGGTGGTGGTCCACGTGGGCCGCCTCGACCGTCACCCCGACCTGCTGTCGGCCTTCAAGGTGGGGGCCATCGCCCACTGGGTGGCGCTTCGTCCCACCGAATGCTCGGCGAAGGTGACCGACTGGCCAGTGCTTCGAGCGAGCACCTTCGAACCGCAGACCGGCTGGTTCGGCGTGAAGACCGCCGACGGGCTGCGCGACTGGCTGGTGGAGGCCCGGGCCGAGTAGCAGCCCGGGGACACGTCACCGGGCGGCGACCTGGAGCTGCTCGCGGAAGGGGTTGCGGGGGGTCCAGGTGGGGGACGGAATCGAGCCCGCGGCCCAGCCGAGCACCGGGTGCAGCAGGGCGGAGGGGTGCCGCACGTAGAGCGGAATCTCCGTGGGGACGGCGCCAACCGCGCTCTTGATCTCCAGCGCCGTGCGGCCGAGGCAAACGGAGCTCACCCCCAGCTGCAAGCCCTCTTCGATGAAGTCGTAGAGGATGTTCTGGTAGATCTTGAGGGTGCGGTTGTGCTCCTCGTCGAAGCCCACGAGGAAGCCCTCGATGGAATCTGCGGTGCGGATGGAGCTGGAGAAGGCGACCACCTCGCCCTCGTGGCGATACACGCGCACCACCAGGCTGTCACCGAGCGAGCGCTTGAGGCGCACGAGGGTGTGGCCGTCGGGACGGACCAGGGTGACCGGGGCGCGCTCCAGCACGGGCGCGAGCAGGGCATCGAAGGTGGCGGAGAGCGCCTGGATGCCCGCGAGGTCGACCTCTTCACGAACGAGCGAGCGCCCCCTCTTCCGCGCGGAGCGGGCACGTTGACGGTACTTCTTGCGCATCGCCTGCAGGTAGTCGTCCCAGCCGCGCCAGTGGGGCATGAGGTCGACGCGCATGGGCGGCTCGGCCTTGTCGATGCGGTGGTAGCCGAGCTCGGCGAGGGCATCCGAGTCGGGGCCGGCACAGCGGGCGCTGCAGATCACGAGGGCGACAGACACCGACAGGTCGCGGCGCCCGGCTTCGATCATCTGGTGGAGCAGGCCCGTGGGTGTGGGCTGGTCGGGGCTGATGAAGCAGCCGGCGACGTCGGTGCGGAGGACGTCGCCGCAGACCACCACATGGGGGTTGCCGCAGTGTGCGGCGGCGAGAACCTGAAGGGCTGCGCGCAGGGGCCAGCCCGATGAGGCCGTGATCTCGCCCAGGGTGCCGAGGCGAAGCGGCACGGCCTCGATGAGGCTCACGGCCCGCAGCTCGTCGCCGTCCCACGCCAGGACGAAGCGGGCGAGAGTGCCGTCGGGAGCGCCCTGCACGGCGGCATCCAGCAACGGGCGGGACAGCAGGGGATGGTCGGCGGGCACCAGCTCGGACCAGTCCGGAGGGAGCGCCGAGATGTCGTCGACCACCTCGATCCGGGTGTGGGGTCCCGGCAAGGCAGCGAGCGAGCGACCCGTGAAGGGGCAGATCATCAGAGCTCCAGGAGGGGGCTGGCGAAGCGTCGTAGGAGGAGGAACAGACCGGCGATACCGAGCAGGAGGCCGCTGATGCGGCGTGCCCAGGTGAGCACGGGACCAGACAGATGGCGGGAGAGGACGCTGGCGGCGGCGGCCTTGCCCAGGTCGGTGACCAGGATGGTGGTGACCATCCCGCCGAACATGGGCACCAGAACACCCGGTGTCCACCCCCGACTTCCGCCGACGGCGCCCAAGACACCGACCCAGTAGCTGAAGACGAAGGGGTTGACGAAGTTCACGACAAACCCCGCCAGGAAGGGACGTGCGACGGGCTCGCCCCGATTCCCATTGTCCACTTGTCTCGCGCGAATGGCCAGCGTTGCACCGAATCCCAGCAAGATGACGCCGCCGAGGAGCTCGAGCACAAGCTGACCGGTGGGGTCGGTGAGAACAGGGCCGAGGCCCACGGCGCACAATGCGATGGCCACCACATCGCTGACGGCGATGCCCAGCGCCACGCGCGCCCCGGACCGAAAGCCGCCGTGGAGCGACGCGTCGAGCAGGGTGAAGAGGACGGGGCCGACGAAGAACACCGGCACGACCCCCAGCAGCACACCTTCAAAGAAGAGGGACAGCACGACTCAGGTCGCCAGTTGGGGGAGGCGTGAGAAGGGCGAGGGCACAACAAGGCGTCCGGCCTCTTCGGGGGGAAGCTCTGGTGAGGCCGGGATGCCGAGTCGCGTGAAAGGTTCCGGGTTGGCGACGCCCCTGAGTTCGAGTCGATAGTCGCGGGCGAGAAGGGCCAGCATCACGGCTCTCTGGGCGCCCGCTCCCGTCGGGGGAGGGCCGTGGAGCAGGTGGCTCCAAGGCGGCGGGCCACTGCGGAGCGCGGCCACGAAGCCGGCCTCGTGCCCGGGTCCTTCGTCGAGGGGGGCGACCAGCAGGATTCGGGCACCCGGCTGCAGGGGGGGATTCGGCGAGGCGGTGAGGTAGGTGGCGCCCCGGCTGGCCTGGTAGAGTGTGCGACCCTTGGCCGCGGGAATGTCGATGCGGACGCTATCGTAGCGGTTCTGCACGGGGGTCCATGGTCGGAGGCGGCGGGCGGCGTGTGCCACCAGCGCGGTCGGTTCCCCAAAGCCCCACTCGCCAAGGTCTGGAATCCACACGAGGGCGTGGGTGCAGCCGGCTGCGCGTCCGAGTGCGTCCACCGCAGCCCGGAAGGGATTGCCGTCCACCCGTCCCACTCCCACGCCTTTGGCGAGCACCCGCTCCCGGGCGTGCAGGGCAGCCAGCGTCCGCCGTCCGCCACAGCCCACGCTCACGGCCTTGTGTCCGCCTGACACACCGGCGTACTGGTGCAGCTCGACGATGCCCACCCCGATGGCCTGTCGACACCGGGCCACGCTGCGAAACACCGACCCGGGGATGCCATCGACGACCGCGGTGGAGACGGTGTCGTCGGGGTCGTGCTCGATGGGGGACCAGTCGGACAGGCGGGTGCGCTCCCGGGCGGTCATCCGGCGGTGGAGGCCCAGCCCGACGAAGACCTTCATGTCGCCGGAAACTCTGGGCTGGAGGGCATTCAAGGCTGGTGTGGGGTCCATGGGACGGGTGGCATCGGGGACACACACGGCGGTGGGTCCGGTCCACGCGGCCTGTCCGAGCACCGCCTCTGGAGTGGGTCCGAAGCAAGGAACACTCATCGGGCGGCAACGCGGGAGATGGCGGGCCCTGGGGTGGTGGCGTTGCGGAAGGCGCGCCAGCCGGCCATCGCGAAGAAGGGGCCGTAGATGACGAGCCGCGGCCACACGCCTTCCTCCCAGGCTCCGGTGGCGGGGTCGAGTGTGGCGAGAACGATGTAGGCGAGAGGCATCAAGGCGGCGAGCAAGGTCCAGGCATGGGCGCCGCAGATGAGTGCCGGCACCCAGGCCCAGCCGACGTACCAGGGATGGACGGTGGGGGACAGCAGCACGAAGGCGCCCCCGGCCCAGAGCGCGACCTCGGCGGGATCGTGGAAGCGACGGATGGCCCCGCCCACCACGACGGCGCCCACGCCGACGAGCAGAAAGCGGGTGGACTCGCCGACGACCAGCTCAACGAGCGGAAACACGCTGCCGTTGAAGGACCAGTGCGCGGCGTAGGTGCCGAAGCCTCGAAGCAGTGTGGGGCCGGCCTCGGCGAAGGGCAGGGGACTGGCAAGTGCCAGCAACCCGATGACCAGCGCCCCGGGCCACACCTGTCGTGGTCGCTTGAGGAGGGCGACGAAGACCACACCGGGCAGCAGCTTCAGCAGCGCCCCCACCCCGGCCCACACGATGCCCGTGCGCTGGCGGTCCCAGGCATCGATGGCGGCGGCCAGGCAGAACAGGGCGATGGGGTCGAGGTGTCCGCTGCCCGCGGACTCGACGATGGCGAGGGGGAGCAGAGCGTAGAGCCAGGCGCCGTCGACCGGCAGCCGCCGCTGCAGAAGGATGCGGGCGAGCATCCATGCGGTGCCGGCGTCGGCGAGGGCGGACAGCAGCCGGAAGGGGAGGGGGTCTGCCCAGATGCTCGACAACAGCGCGAACAAGCCCATTGCCAGCGGGGGATAGATACTGCTGACCTCGGGGTGGTTGACGAGAGCGCGGTTCGGATCGGTCAGCCAGGCGGCCAGGGCGGGGTCGGCGGGCGCATGGAGGTAGGGGTTGCCACCGGCCGCCGTGAGCGTGCCTTCCCACACGTAGCGGTAGATGTCGTCGGACAGCGACGGGGCAGACGCCAGCATCACCACCCGCACCAACAAGGCGATGAGAAAGACCGAGCGGAGCACGTCGGGGCGTTGCTTCGGGCGCGGCAGTGCCAGCACTCCGGCACCCCAGGCCAGCATGAGGGCGACGGCTGCGGTGGCGTTGTCGCGGAGGTCGCCGAGGCCCACGAGCACGACGGCGCACACGAGCGCCCAGAGGATGGCGGGCATGCAGGACCCCGAGGGACGGACCCCGTCGGGTTAACGCAAGCGGGCCGGCATCGTCGGACACCCGCCCCTGGGGACCCCACCATGGCCCTGCCGCCAGCCACCGACGACTCTGCGTCGAAGGCCTCGCGTGACCGTCGCTGGCGGGTGGTGCTGGTGCGGGTGCCGCCCAAGGCCCGGGCGCCCATCGAGGCGGTGCTTCCGGGAAATCGGCGGGTGCGCACATCCGAGCTGCCCCTGGTGGTGCGCACCACCGGTGACCACTTCGCTGCCGAGGACACTGCGCGGCGACTGCGAAAGGCCGGCGCGGTGGTGCTGCTGATGGAGGAGCCGGTCGCGGGTCCCGACGAGGGGGCTTTCTGCGCGGAGCACCCCGCCCGCATCGCGGCGCGGGCGTGTGTGGTGTGCGCCCGTCCCGTCTGCACCACCTGTCGACGAGAAGCGGGTGGTGAAGAGGTGTGTGGCCCCTGTCGCCGCAAGGGCAGGACCCCGGGCATGCGGGTGCGCCGCCGGCAGCTCTTTGTCGTCTTCCTGTTCGCGGTCTTCGTCTATCAGGTGGTGGACTTCCTCCGCGCCGACCGTCAGGCGGTCGACCCCCTCGGTCGGGTTCGGGTGGCGGTCTTCCAATTCGTTCCGCCCGACGAGCCTTCCGCAGACATCGTCCGCACCCTCAACCGGATGCCGGAGATGGACCAGTCGGTCACCTCTCTGTTCGACATCGCCGATTGGTTCAACTCGGAGCGGGCCCGCTACGGCGGTTCCAAGGACTACCTCCGGGTGGACGTGCATGGCCCCTGGGGACGCGAGGTCACCCCGCCCCTGCTCGACGACCCCGACCTCCCGGGCTGGCGGCTCGGGCTCCGGGCCTGGGAATACGCGCGCTACTTCAAGGGGCTGGCCACCGACCAGGGCGTCGACCCCGACGACTACGCAGCCCGCGTCTACGTGGTCTACAGCCGGGACGCCGACGACCTCGCGGCCCACTCCAGGGGCTCCGAGCGTGGCCGGGTGGCCGTGGTGTACGTCGATCTCGACGAGCGCAACCCGGGCTACGCCGCGCTCACCGTGGCCCACGAGCTGGCGCACACCCTCGGGGCCGACGACCTGTACGACCCGTCCACCATGCTGTCGATGCACCCCGAGGGCTATGTGGAGCCCTTTGCCGACCCTCTCTTTCCGCAGAGGTTTGCCGAGCTGATGGCCGCAGACGTGCCGGTCGGTCCGCGAAAAGAGCGCGAGGTGCGCTCGCTCGACGAGGTGCGTGTCGGCTACGCAAGCGCCGCGGCGATGGGTTGGATCACCCGGCCTCAGGCAGAGCTGTTCTATGCGCCTGCCGCGCTGACTCCCGCGGAGCTTCTGGACCTTCAGGAGGCGGAGTCCGAAGCAGACGGGCCCGGTGCCGTCCCGTCCGAGCCCGCACCGTGAGGTCGGGGCCAGGGTCCGTGCCAGAGCGGGGGCCGACCAAGTCGCGCCAATTCCGCGAAAGCAGTCTCCTGGTCGTCGAAGCGGGCAATGTCTGAGCGTGGATGGCTGGCGCAGAGGGCGGGTGAGGTGACGAGGATGTACTGCACCCAGCCCGTGGCCCGGTCGCGGTACAGACAGTGACGCCAGCCAGGCTCCGGTGAGGCCTCCGGCGCGCAGAGGGCGTGGGCCTCGCGGGTCCGGTCGTCTGCCAGCCTCAGCTCGCCGTCGGCGTCGAGGGTGAACAGTGCCCCGGGTCCGCTCTCGGCGAGGCGCCGGTCGAAGGAGCTGCCGAAGTCCCCCCACTTCATCGGGAACGCTCCAGGGCGCCGGTCCACTGGGCGTAGCCCCCCACGAGGTAGTGGGCGTCGAGGCCTTGGCGCCGCAACCACACGGCCATCTCCGCAGCCCTGGCCCCCGCTGGATCGACGATGAGGACCGTCTGACCCGGCAGCAGCTCTGCTGGCCCGCGCGCCTGCAATTGCTCGTAAGGGATGTTCACCGCGCCCTTCAGGCGGGCCCGCGCGTAGGCCTCTGGCTGCCGGATGTCCACCACCACGTCGGGGATGAATTCCCTGCATTGAAGCTGCCAGCCGGCAATGTCGAAGGTGTCCACCGCCATCTTCAGCCGTCCTTGCCCTCGAGTCCGACCGCCACCGCAGCCGCCACGAACACGATGGCGACGGTGCCGATACCGAGGATGAACACCAGGGTCACGCTGCCTCCAGGAAGCTGTCGACGGGGGCGTGGGTCGTCGAGGTGAGGTCGGGAGGGTAGCCCACCGTGACCGAAGTGCGCAGGCGGCATCCCGTCGCCCTCGCCTGCCAGCTTGTTCGGAGGTGCGTGTGTTTGCTGTGCTTGTTGGTGGACTGCTGCTGGGAGGGGCCGCCGATGCCGCAGAGCTGTCCGCGGTGTTGGCCCGTCATGTCGATGGTTCGGGCAAGGTGGACTACGCCGCGGCGTCTGCCGACGAGGAGCTCGAGGCTGTGGTGTCTGCGCTGGCGACGGCGGCCGAGCCTTCCGACAAGGCGGCCAAGATGGCCTTTTGGATCAACGCCTACAACGTGCTCACGGTCGATCTCGTGGCCGACCACTGGCCGTTGGCGTCCATCCGCGACCTCGACGAAGGCAACCCCTGGGACGCCCGCAAGTTCAAGGTGGCTGGCCGAGAGGTCACGCTCAACGACATCGAGCACCGCATCCTGCGCCCCTTGGGCGATGCCCGCATCCATGCCGCCGTGAACTGTGCCAGCCTGGGCTGTCCGCCGCTCGCCACCACGCCCTTCACCGCCGCCGGGCTCGACCAGGAGCTCGATGCAGCGAGTGCGCGATGGGCGTCCACCACTGGCATCCGCATCGACAAGGACAACAACACGGTCGCGCTCAACAAGATCTTCGACTGGTACGGAGACGACTTCGCCCCCGGCGCCAAGGGCGATGTGCCGGGCGTCGAGGGCAAACAGGATGCTGCGATTCAGTACCTGGCGCGCCACCTGCCCGAGGCCACCAGCGCGTGGCTGCTGGCCGGGGGCTACACGGTGAGCTGGGCCGGCTACTCGTGGCGCGTGAACGGAAAGTAGCGGGGCCTCAGCGGCGACCGCGTCCTCGCCCACCGCCACCACGGCGACCGCCACCACCACCGCGACGTCCGCCGCCGCCGCGACGGTCACCACCACCGCCTTCACGACGCTTGGTGCGCTTCTCCTCGCGGGCTTCCTGAAGGGCGCCCACGGAGTCGGCACCCGACTGGGCGACGCGGCGCTGGCGCTCCCACATGAAGAAGCCACGCATGGCGGCGGCAAGGAGCACGTCGCCGTCGGGGCGCTGCTTCAGGGCGCGCACGGTGCCGAGGTAGCCCTCGAAGGCCATGGTCTTGGTGGCCTCCCGGATGACCTTGATCTGCCGCTCGAGGCGCGCCTGGGCGGCCTCCTCGGCGGTGGGCATCCGGCGCTCCTCGAAGTGGATCTCGAAGCGCTGGGTGAGCGTGGTGCGGGTGTTGTAGTCGGGGCCGCCCACCAAGGAGATGGCGATGCCCTTCTTGCCGATGCGGCCGGTGCGGCCGGTGCGGTGCATGTAGACCGCGGGGTCTTCGGGCAGGCTGTAGTTGACGACGTGCGACAGGTCGCTGATGTCGATGCCGCGGGCTGCGACATCGGTGGCGACGAGGAACTGGGTCTCGCCGGCCTTGACGCGCTTCATGACCTGCTCGCGCTTGTTCTGGGGCAGCTCACCGCTCAGCAGCTCGGCGTCGAGGCCCTGGCGCGACAGGTAGGTGGCCACAGTGGCGGTGTCTTCTCGGGTGTTGCAGAAGATGATGGCGCTGCTGGGCTCCTCCTGGTCGATGATGGCGAGCAGCGCGCGGGCCTTGTGGAAGTTCGGCGACGTCTCGTAGAGCACATGAGTGATGCCGTCGACCTTGTCGGTGTCGGTCGACAGGCGCACATCCAGGGGTTCCTTGGCGTAGCGCGTGATGAGCGAGCGCACGCGGTCGTCGACGGTGGCGCTGAAGAACAGGCACTGCCGGGACTCGGGCGTCTGGTCGAGGATCTTGCGGACGTCCTCGTAGAAGCCCATGGACAGCATCTCGTCGGCTTCGTCGAGCGTGGCGAAGGTCGCCTGGGACAGGTCGAGGTTGCCGCGGCGGATGTGGTCGAGGATGCGACCCGGGGTGCCGACGACGATTTCGCAGCCGTCCTTGAGGGCCTGCTCCTGGGAGCCGAAGCCCACGCCGCCGTAGATGGCGGTGACGCGGATGTCCTTGTACTTGCACAGGGCCTCGCACTCGGCGGCGACCTGGCGGGCGAGCTCGCGGGTGGGGGCGAGGGCGATGGCCCGGGTGACCCGGTCGCCGCTGCCAATGCGCTCCACCATGGGAATGCAGAAGGCGGCGGTCTTGCCGGTGCCGGTCTTGCTGCGCACCACGAGGTCGCGGCCGGCGAGGGCGGGCTCGAGGGTGGCGGCCTGCACACCGGTGGCGGTCTCGTAGCCGTGCTCGGCGATGCTCTTCAAGATCTCCGGCGACAGCGGGAACTCGGAGAACTTCCGGGCGGAGTCGTAGTCGGAGCGTGGGGCCGCGGGAGCCTCCTCGCTCGAAGCCTCGGCGGCGGGAGCCTCTTCGACGGGCGCGGCCTCCTCGGCGGGCTTCTTCTTGCGGGTGCGCTTCTTCTTGGGCGCCTCGGCCTCGTCGCCATCGGCGGCAGGCTTCTTCTTCCGGACGCGCTTCTTCTTGGGTGCCGCCTCGGCCTCGTCGCCTTCGGCGGCGGGCTTCTTCTTGCGGGTGCGCTTCTTCTTGGGCGCCGCCTCGGCCGCGTCGCCTTCGGCGGCGGGCTTCTTCTTGCGGGTGCGCCGCTTCTTGGGGGGAGCCTCGGTCTCGGCGGCGGGGGCCTCGGCGGCGGGGGTGTCAGGGGTGGCGGGCTCGGCCGCGGCGTCCACCTGGATGTCAGCGGTATCGGTGTCGGTCACCTTGTCTCCGGTCTGGATGGCGGTGCGCTGCTCGGGAAGCAAGGCACGCGTCGAAGGGGCGCGCCAGGAGGCCACTCTCTTGGTCTGCGCTCGCATGTGGGCGCGGGAGTGGGGGCGCTGCATCGCGGGCTGGCGCAAGTCCCTCGCCAGCCGGGTCGTCTGCGTGAGCGGGCGGAATCACCCGGTCGATGCCGGCGTAATGGGGTCTCTCGGCGGGGGCCACCGCCGAGGGGACGGGCCGGGCCCTGTGCGCCAGTCGTCACAGCCGGCGAGGCTACTCGAGGGTGATGACCACGCTGGCGGTGTGCGGGATGGGACAGCCCTCTGCTTCACAGTCGCGGGCAGACACCGTGGCGGTGAAGGACAGTGTGGTGCCGGAGCGGACCATCGGGCCGACCGCCGCCCACCACTGCAGCCGGGTGCTCTCCCCCGCGGCGAGGGTATCGACCCACTGGGCGGGTTCGGCGAGCTCGATGTCGTCGTGGTCGACGGTGAGCACCAGGCCGGGCTCGTGGTCGAAGTCGAGCTCGCCGGCGTTTTCGAGATCGAACTCGACGTGGAGGATGCCATCGGGCGCATACCCGTCCGCCTCGGGGTCGGAGAGCACCTCGGGGTCGGCAGGTCGCAGGCCATCGTAGGCGCCGGACTCGCCGTCCCAGCTGGCATCGCGGTCGGCGTCTTCGGCCCCCGCGCTGGTCTCCCAGGCGTCGTCTTCGGACCAGTACTCGCCTGTGTCCCACGAGGCATGGTTGGGCGAGGAGCCCGGTGAGACCTTGCTGTCCGACGCACAGCCCACCGCCGTCAGCGCGACGAGGAGGGCGAGCAGCGGGCTGGACAGGTCTCGGGACACGGTTCTCCAGGGGGCATCTGAGGGTAGCCGCTGGAAGACCGACCCGCTCTGCCGCGAACGGGCATCAGCTCCGCAGCAGCTGGCTCTTGACCTTGATCATCGCGTCGACGTCGTGTGCGCCGGTCTGTTCGCGCACAGAGTGCATCGACAGCATCGCGGCGCCGATGTCGACGCTGCGGATGCCGAGCTCTGCTGCGGCCAGTGGGCCGATGGTGGTGCCGCAGGCGAGGTCGGTGCGGTTGATGAACTGCTGCGCGGCCACCTCGGCGCGTTCAGCGGCCAGGAGCACGCGGGCAGCGGTCTCGGCATTGGTGCTGTAGCGCTGGCTCGAGTTGGTCTTGATGACCACACCGCCGTTCATCATGGGCTTGTGCTGGCCATCATGGCGGTCGGCGTAGTTGGGGTGCACGCCGTGGGCCATGTCGGCGGAGATGGTGAAGGACTGGGCACTTGCGCGGGCCAGTCCACCCGGCGCCTGCACCTCGGCTGCGGCGATGACGCGGTTGAGGATGCGGACCAGCAGCTGTCCGGCCGCCCCGCTCGACGACCGGCTGCCCACCTCCTCGTGGTCGAAGAGCACGGCCCCCACGGTGGCTGGCACCGGCTCCTCGAGCGCGACCAGCGCCTCGACAGCGGTGAAGCAGCTCGCCTGGTTGTCGAGGCGCGGGGCGAAGACGAACTCGTTGTTCGCGCCGCCCACCACGGGGGCCTGCACATCGTGGAGCATGAGGTCGCCGCCGAGGAAGTCGGCGGGGTCGACGTCGAGGGCGCCACAAACAAGCTGTGGCAGGTAGTCGGGGGCCTCCTCGTCGAAGATGCCCAGCATCGGCGGCAGGTGCTGCTGGGCGTTTGGCTTGAAGCCGTCGGTGCGGATGCCTCGGTCGAGGTGGATGGCGAGGCTCGCGATGCGCGCGATGGGACGGTTGATGCGCACATTTCGGAGGATGGGACCGTTGGGGCCGCGCAACACCGCCCGGCCCGAGATGCCCAGGTCGCGGTCGAACCAGGTGTAGGTGAGCGGGCCGCCGTAGACCTCCAGTCCCCACTGCCGGTAGCCCTCGCGGGTGTATTCGACGTTGGGCTTGAGGCGGAAGTTCGGGCTGTCGGTGTGGGCGCCGATGAGGCGGAAGCCCGCCTCTGGGATGGGGTGGGTGCCCATCTGGAACGCGACCAGAGTGCCGTCCCGCACGATGAAGTGGCGAGCCCCGGGCGGGAGGGGCTGCCAGACGTCGGACTCCTTCAGCTCGGTGAAGCCGGCCGACTCCAGCCGGCTGACCGTGGTGGCCACGCAGTGGTAGGGCGAGGGGCTGGCCTCGATGTAGTCGCACAGGTCCTGGCCGCGATGGGTCATTCGTCCTCCGAGAGCCGTCGCTATCCCACGGCGGCTCGCGGCGCGGTCAAGCCACCGTCGAGACTGCGAACGGTCACCGTCTGCCCTTGCGTGCCAGCTCATCGAGGGCCGCGATGCGGTCGGGGATGGCGGGGTGCGAGGAGAACAGACGCATGAAGCCACCGCCGTGGATGCCGAAGGCGGCCATGTTCTTGGGCAGGTCGGCGGGCTCCTTGGCTCCTCCCAGGCGCTCGAGGGCGGAGATCATGGCGGGCGCTCCGACCAGCTCGGCCGCGCCAGCATCGGCGCGGAACTCACGACGACGGGAGAACCACATCACGATGATGCTGGCCAGCACGCCAAAGACGACCTCTGCCACGATGCTCGTGATCCAGTAGCCGGGGCCACGCCCGCGTCGGTTGTCGCCCCGCGACAGGTAGCTGTCGACCAGCATGCCGGCGACACGGGAGAAGAAGATGACGAAGGTGTTGGTGACCCCCTGAAGCAGCGCCATCGTGACCATGTCGCCGTTCGCGACGTGGCTCACCTCATGGGCGAGAACGGCTTCCACCTCGTGCTTCTCCATCGACCTCAGCAGGCCGGTGGACACCGCGACCAGCGCTGCATCCCGACGCGCTCCGGTGGCGAAGGCGTTGGGCTCGGGGGCGTCGTAGATGGCGACGTCAGGCACGCCGATGCCGGCCTTGCGGGCCTGTCGGGCCACGGTGTCGACCAGCCAGGCTTCGGTGCGGTCGCGCGGCTGGCCGATGACCTGGGCACCAGTGGAGCGCAGCGCCAGCCACTTGCTGAGGAACAGCGAGATGATGGAGCCGGCAAAGCCGAAGACCGCGGAGAAGGCCAACAGAGCGGTGGGGTTGAAGCCCTGGCCGGCGAGCATGGCGTCGAGCCCGGACAGGCGCAGCACGATGCCGAGCAGCAGCACGACGGCGAGGTTGGTGAGGACGAAGAGGCTGATTCGACGGACGTAGGCGAACAAGGGGACCTCGGCTCCCGGGGCGGAATCGCTCCGGACAGGCCCTCATTGCGCACCGACGCGAGGCCCATCAAGTCTGCGGGACATGCTGTGACCGCCAGAGCAGGTGGCGTCAGCCGTCGGCCGCCCGCTTCGCTTCCGACTTGAGCTGACGGTCGAACTTCTCGCCGCCCTCCATCGGCTGGAAGATGCAGGCGACCGCGTCGACCCCACCCTCCAACGGGGTGCCATGCGCGGTGACGGTGACGCCCACGGCCTCTTGTCCGTCGGCGGTCACCTCGCGGATGGATGCGTAGGGCAGAGTGAACGACCGCTCGCCGTCGACCTTCACGAGGCGGTCCTCCAGCAGCGCGCAGGCCACTGACGCGTCGCTTTGCTCGGCATGGTAGGCGAGCGGAATCTCATCGATTCGGATGAGCTTGGCGTTGCGAAGCGGGGCCAGTGCCCACACCGCGGTCTGGGTGCCCGGCTGGAGCGGCAGGGGTCCCTTGGTGTCCTCCTGGAACAGCACGCCGATGAAGCCACCCGCCATGCCGGCCATCCCGACGATGCAGAGCACCATGAGGAGTCCGGCATATGCGGCGAGACCACAGCCGGGCAGTCCCTTGACCTGTTCATCAGTGGCCTGAGGGCTGTCGTTGCGTCGGATGATGTCCACGGTGACCTCTACGCGCGGGGGACGTCGAAGGCCGGGCCCTAACGCAGTCCGGGGCCACTCCGACAGCGACGTGACGGTGGCAGCTCCACCCCATAGGCGGGCCGCCATGGAGGTCCACCTTGTCCGAGCCTGTTCAGCCATTCGACCCCGAAGTCCACCACCGGACCTTGCATGACGGCCGGGAAGACGGCCTCGTCCCCCTTGAGACACTCGACTGTGACGCTGTTCCCGACTTCGACCGCATGCTGGAGGCGATGGGACGCACCGCCTTTGGTGGACGGCGGATGGGGGATGCCGCCGATGTGTTGACCGAGATGATCTGCGACCCGGAGTGTTCGGTCGTGCTGACCCTGTCGGGCGCAATGACCGTGGCGAAGATGGGCCTCGTCATCACCGAGATGGTGGAGCGCGGCTGGGTGCAGGCCATCGTGTCCACCGGTGCGCTGATGACCCACGGCCTCGTCGAGCTCACGGGAATGGAGCACTACAAGGCCGTCTCCGACGTCGACGACAAGGAGCTGTTCGAGAAGGGCTACAACCGCGTCTACGACACCTACGAGATGGAGAAGAACCTCAACGACCTGCAGCAGGTGATGGCGCAGGTCTTCAACCGGATGCCCACCGACAGGCCTTGGTCGAGCTGGCACCTGTGCCGTGAGACGGGCCGAATGCTTCGCCGCCCGGGCGTGCGCGGCATCATGGCGAGTTGCTTCGAAAACAACGTGCCCATCTATATTCCCGCCTTCACCGACTGCGAGCTGGGGCTGGACATGGCCGCGTGGATGATCCAGGCGCGGCGGGCGAAGACGGGTGAGTCGATCTACGAGGCGCTCGGCAACCTGCGCTCCAGCTACGACCCTTTCCTCGACCTTGGCCACTACGCCCGACTGGTGCTCGACTCGCCGCGGATGGGCATCGTGACCATCGGCGGTGGAGTGCCTCGCAACTGGGCCCAGCAGGCGCCTCCCTTCGTCGACATCGTCGCCCATGTCGCCGAGGCCGAGATGGAGCTGAACCGCTTCCGGTATGGCGTGCGCATCTGCCCGGAGCCGGCCCACTTCGGGGGGCTATCGGGCTGCTCGTACAGCGAGGGTGTGAGCTGGGGCAAGTTCGTGCCCCCGGCGCAGGGTGGGCGCTTCGCGGAGGTCCACACCGATGCCACCATTGCCTGGCCCATCCTGGTGAAGGGCGTGGCCCAGCGGCTCGAGCGCACCGGACGCAGCGCGGGGCACCCGGCGGTCCGGCTCGACGGCTTCTCGCAAGATTGATCCACCGCTGTGGCGGAACTGCACAAGCACCCCCAATTCCGCCCCACGGTATGTGCGGAACCGGTCTTGTGGTTCCAGGTCCCGTCGACCATGTTGAGTGCACAGGAGTGGTTGGTATGGACGCCTGGATGCGCGCTTCAGTGGTGCTTTGCCTTGGCCTCGGACTCGGGGGCTGCTTGCCCGGCCCCGACCGCGGTGGACAGGAAGGCGAGGAGATCCGCCAGGATGCCGGTGCGGAGGCCACCGACACCGCGAACCTGGAAGACTCGGACACCGGCGACGACGCGGGCGGTGGTGACGGCGGAGACGACGGCGGCGACGATGGCGACGTCGACGAGTCCGATTGGGTGAGCTGGACCGGCCTGCTCACCCTGGAGCAGGGCCTCACCTTGGATGCCGGCGACCGAGACTGTGTGCTGACCTACCGGATGGAGGGCGCGGTCTCGCCGCTGGAGTGCGACGGCTGCACGGGCGTGTTCGACGTGGTCCACATTCTGGAGCCGGCCGCGAGCACCGGACTCGATGCCTGTCCAGACGCGCGCGATGCCTTTGCCGCCACCTACGCCATCGCGGGCGAGGAAGGCATGGTGCAACTGTTTGTGGGGGACGGGAGCGGCGGCTTCGTCGAACTGGCCGAGGGTGAGCTGGCAGACGGTCACCTGGCGTGGACGGCAGGGGAGGCGGATGCCCCCGAGTCCTCCGGTGATGAGACGCTGTACCGCACCTCCCTGCAGACGGGCGACGTGCAGCTCCGCTGAGCGATCCGGCGGGTCACAGCGGTCCGAGAACCAAAACCGGCGCCGAGGGACGAACCCTGGCGCCGGTGCCTGCTCTGGGGATGCGTCCCCGGAGTCGACTCAGAACTTGACGGAGATGCCAGCCTTGAGGCCGTACTGGGACATCTTGGTGGAAGCCTTGTCGTCGGGCACGGGCTCGCCGTCCTTGTCGACCACCTTGGCGGAACCGGTGAGGAACTCGAAGCCGGGGTCGAAGGTGGCGCCCTTGACGAGGCGAATGCGAAGGCCGAGGTCGGCACCGTACATGGTGGACTTCAGGGAGGACTGGTAGTCCTCGCCCTTGCCGGTGGTGACGTTGCCCATGATGAGCATCGGCTGCACGTAGCCGCGGAGGCCGTCGCCGAGCTTCAGGTTGTAGGCGGCGTGCACACCGAGGCGGCTGAAGGTGGTCTGGTCGCCTTCTTCGCCAGCGGCTTCGGGCTTGGTGCTCGAGTAGCCCACGATGAGACCGGCTTCGATGTTGGGCGTGATGATGTAGGACGCCTCGAAGCGGGGCAGGCCGTTGTACAGACCCATGGTGGTGGTCTTGGTGTCGCTGTTCTCGACAGCTTCGCCGTCGTAGTAGGCCTCGGTGGTGCGGACCTGGAACAGGTCGGAGTTCACCTTGAGACGAATGCCGACGCCGTCGTCGCCCGCCTGGGCGGAGGTGGACAGGCCAGCTGCGACGAGAAGGGGGAGGATGGTCATATGTGTCTCCTGGGTCGGCCGGTCGTGATGACCGGCTCTGCCGGGGCCAGTTCTCGCCCCTCGCGCCCTTGGTAGCAAGCGCGGAAAGCCGGAGTCGAGTGCTGCGTCAGTGGTGCGACAGATCCCCCCCTTCTCATTGTGGTGATGGGCGTTGTCCGCAAACACTCCTGGCGCGTGGAACCATCGTCCATCCTGGGGATGTTCCGCAGAAGGGTCGCTCAGATGGCCGAGGGGATGGCTGTCATGGGGGTGGGTTCCACCCCGATCGGGTCAGGTGGATTGTTCCCCGAAGGATTCGCCGTTCTTCTTGAGGCCGGGCACCAGCACGGGACTCTGCCGCCAAAGAAATGTCATCTGCTCCGCGACCGGTCGGGAGGTGCGTGGCGCGCGGGACGGTTCTGGACAGTCAAGCCAGCGCACGGACGCGGGCTTCGATCCGGTTCAGGCTCTCGGTGTCGCCGAGCGCCTCGTGTTGCTGCCATGCCAGGCCAAATGCGGAGCGGGCCCGGTCCAGATCCCCCTGGGCCACGGCCTCCTCAGCACCGAGAACGGCCAGCACGGCGTTGTCGGGATCCACCAGGCCGGTGGACGCGAGCAGAGAGCCGGCCCGCCCGAGGTGGTGATCCCAGGCGGTCCAGTCGGCGGCTGCGGCTGCGGGTGCCAGCAGCAGAAGGTGCGCGCCCACGGCAATGAGGGGGCGGGATCGAACGGTGGGCGAGCGCAGGATGGGCTCGATCAGCCGACGGGCTTCGACGTGGGCGCGGCGCTGCACGAGCAGCACACCGAGGTTGAGGCGGGGCAGGGTGGCGGCCCCGTGTCCAGCGGCCTCCATCTCCACAGATGCCTGGCGGTAGTGGGCCTCGGCCCGCGGAATGTCGCCTTGTCGCCGCACCACCTCGCCCAGGCCATTGCTGCACTCGGCTGCACCCCAGCGCGCGCCCACGGCGATGAAGAGGTCGCGGGCTTCGGCGATGTCGCGGTGGGCTTGCTCGAGCTCGCCTTGGAGCATGCTCACGCGGCCCCGGTTCCAGAGGCATGTAGCGAGGCCATTGCGGTCGCCCAGCCGCTCGTAGACCTCGGTGGCGCGGTCGTAGTCGGTGAGAGCCTCGGTGGGGTGGCCAAGGCGCATCTGGGTGTTGCCAAGCTCGACCGATGCCCGGGCTGCGAGGCGATCGAGGTGGGTCTCCTCGGCCATCGCGCGGGCGCTGTGGAGCTGGCGAAGGGCCGAGCGCAGGTCGCCACCGAGCAGGTGGAGTCGGCCTCGGAGCACGGCGGCGTGGGTTCCGGCGCGCTTCCAGCCGTGGCGGCGGGCGGCGGCTTCGGTGCGAGACAGCAAGGCCTCGCATTCCGTGGGGTTGCCCTCTGCCAGCGTGAGGTCGATCTGCTCCACCCAGCCGAGTCCCCAGAGCTCGTCGGCTTCTGGAAGGTCGAGGGTGCGCAGGGCACGCTCGCGGTAGTCGAGGAGCCGGCGCGCGCCTGCAGGTTCACCGCCATGCCGTCGTTCTCGCGCGCCATCGAGGAGCTTGCCGAGAGCCGGCGCGACGTGCCCGGCGTTGAGCAGATGTCGTCCGAGGCGCTCTGCCACGCCGCGACGGTCGTCGGACCGGCGCTGGAGCATGCTGGCGCAGTTTTGATGGTGGGTGCGGAGGCGTCCGGCGTGGCGGGCCCGTCTGAGCAAGGCCTGGCGCAGCATCGAGTGCTCGAATTTGAAGCCGAGGGTGCCTCCGGCGCCGGCTTCTGCCGCGGATGCGAGGCGCTGGGCGAGGAGTCGACCGAGCAGCCGGTCGCTGGGATCGAGCGAGCCCAGGGCGCAGGCACTCCGCCACTCGGTGTGGTCGACCTCGACGCCGAGAACGGCGGCCAGCTCGAGGGCTTGGGCTTCCTTGCGCTTGAGTCCGACCAGGAGGCGCTCCACCCGGTCCCCCCAGACGCGTCCAATGTCCTCCGGCAGCTCCACCGCGGCCCCGTCCACCAGCGTGAAGCCACTGGGACCGACCTGCAGCAGGCCGCGCTGAACCCACTCCCCCACCAGCTGCACCGCGAACAACGGGTTGCCTGCCGTGCGGGTGGCCACCTTCTCGGCCAGCTCGCCGTCGATGCCCAACAAGGCGCGCACCAGCTGGGCGTGGTCGTCTTCGGGGAGGGGTGTGAGGGGGAGGGTTCGGGTGCGGGGATGGGCGGAGATGGCGTCCAGCACGTCGGCTTCGCGGCTTCTGTCCGGGTCGTTCAGCGCCTCGCCATCCACGCTGATGAGCAGCAGCAATGGCAGCGGGTCGGCGGTCTGGGACTCCAGCAGGAAGCGGCAGAAGTCGAGCGCGTCGGTGCCGAGGTGCGCGTCGTCGAGCCAGATGATGACGACGGCCTCCCAGTCGTCGGCAGAGTGGCCGGTCGCCTCGCGTTCGATGAGTCGGCGCACCAACGAGAATCGCTCGCGGGCGTAGTGAAAGCGCCTCACCAGCCGGTCGTCCGCGTCGTGGCCCTCATAGTGAGGGGACAGCAGAGTGGTGATGCCCTCGACCTCTTCGTAGAGCACGTCGCCTGGTGGGAACAGCCGGCCGATGCGGTCTCGGAGCTCGGCACGCTGCAGTCCGTTGCATCGGAAGTAGCGGGACACCATGGGGGTGAGACCGCTGGCGGCACCGGCCTCCTCGTCGTGCAGAGCGGTGAAGACCCGCGCTGCCCCCACCTCATCGGCCCGCTGACACAGCCAGGTGCCGAGGCGGGACCGTCCGAGGCCGGGGGAGCCTTCGAGGATGACGGCCTGTCCCTCACCCGTCTCGTACACCTCCCGCAGGGCCTGCCACAGGGCGTCGCGCTCCGACAGTCGGCCACTGAGCGGTGGCGGACGGATGCCGAAGAGGTTGAGCCCGACCCCGAAGAGGTGACCGATGTTCACGGGCTTGCGGGCGGGGCGCCAGTCGGGCGGGACGGGGGTGCCGAAGCGGTCTTCGTGGATCTCGTCGTCGAGGGAGCGGTGCACGATGACCGGACGCGCGGTGGGCTGCTCGGTGATCTCGGTGGGAAGATCGTCTTCGTCGATTACCTGCGGGGGGACCGTCACGGCGTCATCGAAGTCGGGGGCGAGCAGGTTCGCGGGGACGGCGGTGACCTCGTCGTTCTCACCCAGCGTGCGCTCGGACTGACCGGCCAGCTGCGCGAGGCCCCAGGCGGCGTCGGCGGCGCGGGGGAAGCGGTCTTCAATGCGCTTTGCCAGCAGACGGCGGAGCCATCGCTCGAAGCCAGGGGGGACCGCGACCTTGGGGCGGAAGGGGGGCGGTGGCAGGTGAAGGTGCGCATTGAGGGCGTCTTCGAAGGGCTGGTCTTTGCCGAAGGGCGGCGTGCCGGTGGCCATCGCCCAAGCGAGGCAGCCCACGGAGTACAGGTCGGTCCAGGGGCCCTGGTCCCGCCACCATCCGCGGAGCTGTTCGGGCGCCATGTAGGCAGGCGTGCCGGCCACCACGGCATCTGCGGCGGAGTGTCGGTTCACGGCCTGGGCGAGGCCGAAGTCGGTGAGCTTGACGTCGAGGGGTTCGTCGGGCTGCAGGCGCCGCACACTGGGAAGCCGGCCGTCGGCGTGGGTGAGGAGCACGTTGCCCGGCTTGAGGTCGCGGTGGACCACCCCACGGGCGTGGCTGTGGGCGAGGGCGTCGAGCAGCTGCAGGAGGATGCTGCGGATCTGGCTCCACGATAGCCGTCCGACAAAGCGGTTCATGGGACGGCCACCCACGAACTCCATCACCAGGTAGGGCGTGCCGGCTTCGAAGTGGCCCTCGGTGGCGATGTTGCTGTGGCCCGGCACGATGCCGTGATCGACCACTGCGACGATGCCCGCGTGAGACAGGTCGGCGACGGCGCGCACCTCGTTGCGAAAGGCCTCCAGCGCCCAGGGGTCCCCCACGGTGGTGCCGTGCAGCAGCTTGATGGCCACCTCGACGCCCTGCACGCGGTGCCGCGCAAGCCACACCTCGCCCATCGCACCGCGTCCGACTGCGCGCTCCAGGTCGAACGGGCCGAGCTTGAGGTGGGGGGCCGTCATGCGGTCAGACTACCAGCCGAGAAGCAGAGCGTGCGGCCGATGGTCAGCCGTCAGCCACGCTCACAACACACCAGCACCAGCTCGGTTCCGTAGGAGACCTGGCGGACCCCATCGAGGTCGAGCCAGCTCACCTCCGGGGCCCAGGTCTTTTCCCGATAGCCGCAGTCGGGACGGGTCCACTCGACGTTGTAGTCGATCTGCACCGTGTCGTAGATGGAGGGCTGGTTGACGTCCTCGTCGTCTTCTGCGCCGTTCATCTTGAAGTACCAGGTGTGGGTGGTGGAGCCGTCGCCGTTCTCCTCCGAGGTGGTCGGCAGCACCGAAAAGCCCCAGGCGCGTGCCCCGGCTGGCAGGCGCTCGCTGACCTGGATGCTGCTCGCCTCTCGGCCGATGTTGACCACCTCGATGGTGAGCGGCGCGGACGTGCCGGGTGTGAGCTCGAGGTAGTTGGGGGTGCGGCCCACCACGTAGACGGGCTGCTCGGCGATGTGGTCCCAGATGTTGTGGTTGGTCCACGGCGCGCCGGTGGTGACGTCGGCGTAGTCGTTCTGATCGACGATGCCGTTGCTGTTGGTGTCGGTCTCGGTGAACACCCAGCTGAGCAGGGGGGACGGGGCCCGCGCGCCGGTGAAGCGGTAGGGGCTGCCGTAGGCGGTGACCTGGGTGCGCTCGATGCACCACCACGCCGGACCGCCGACGGTGCGGGCGTATTGGTGGGGCCACAGGTCATCGGGGTCGAGGACCATCGCGTCTTCGGGCTCCCCCGGCCAGGAGATGTCGGTGTGTCCGGCGATGGCGTCCTGGGAATAGTCGGAGAAGAAGGTGTGCCATCGGCCCGAGCAGATCTCGTAGGGACCGTCGTTGTCCACATCGAGGGTGCCGTCGAACTGGATGGACGCCCAGCCGCGGTCGACCGCCTCTGCCAGGGAGATGCACTCGGTGGGCTGGGGACAGTCGGGGTCGCGGCCGTAGGGGTCGCCGACGCCCACGGTGGGGCCGTCGTTGGAGGGATTGCCGCGGGGATCGGCATCCTCGTCGACGCCCGTGTCGTCATAGAGCGACCAGTCGGTGCCCCCGCCCGTGCCGGCGTCGTTGTCGTCGGTGGACTTGCCTCCCTCGGGCTCGCAGGCCGACACAGCGCAGAGGCCCACAAGGGCCAGCCAGGGGGCAGAACGGCCGGGAACACGGGGGGACAGGCGCATCGGGGCAACTCCGGAGCGGCATCGTATCCGAGGCAGAGGTGCTTCGGTCGACGACATCGTCAATGGCCTGGTCGGGCCCCGTCCGCCCTTTCCATCCATGGCACGCCGGGGTGCGCTACGATGCGCGCCACGGAGGTGCTTATGCGCGCGCGGCAAGGCTCCACTCGCTTGTATGCTTCTGCCACTACAGCGTCGCTGTGCGCCTTCTTGACGCTCGCGGGCTGCACGGGCTCCGACAAGGGTGGGGGAGGGGACGGGACCGAACCCGACACCGCCGAAGACTCTGCCACCGACACTGCGGACCCCTACGCCGACGTGCTGCAGGAGTGCCTGTCCGGCAGCCAGTGGTCGGCGGGCACCACGGCCTTCCGCGACGCCTCCGCAGACTGGGGGCTCCCCGACCTGATGCCCACCGGCGTGCGGGTCTCGGTGGCCGACATCGACAACGACGGCTGGCCCGACCTCGTGGTGCGCGCGGGCACCGGCGGGGAGGACTTCTCGGGCGATGGCAGCCGCAACACCTGGCTGCTGAAGAACCAGGGCGACGGCACCTTTGTCGACATCACCGAGTCGAGCGGCTTCACCACCGCACGGGGGGGCGGCTCCAGCCGTTCGGCACCCGTGGTCGTCTTCGCAGATGTCGACAACGACGGTGATCTCGACGCCTACGCCGGCATCCCGGACCAGTCCAACAGCATCGACGAGACCTCCGAGATCCTGATCAACGATGGCTCGGGCAACTTCTCGCTCGCCAACGAGGACAGCGAGGTCCGCATGGAGCGGAGCGACACCCCCTATGGGGCGTCCTTCGTGGACTTCGACCGTGACGGCAACATCGACATCTGGGTGGCCCAGTACGTCGCCGGAAGCAGCGCCTCCCAGGACCGGCTCTACCGGGGCGATGGCTCGGGCAGCTTCGAGGAGGTCACCCGCGACGCCGGCCTCACCACCACGAGCTGGAGCAGCATCGACGACCTCGATGGGGGCCTGTCCCACACCCAGGCGTGGTCTGCCGCTGCCTGTGACCTGAACGGCGACGGGTGGCCCGAGCTGCTGTCCGCCTCCTACGGTCGCGCGCCCAACCACCTCTGGCAGAACGAGGGGGGCACCTTCGCCAACCACTCGGTGTCCTCTGGCTACGCCTACGACCACCGGGTGGACTGGTCAGACAATGAATCCGCTCGCTGCTGGTGCACTCTGCATCCCTCCGACACCGACTGTGCGGGGGTGCCCGAGCCCGAGTACATCCGCTGTTCGTCCGACTCCGACGCCTTTCGGTGGAACCACACCTACGACCGCAACGCCTTTCGGCTCGGTGGCAACAGTGGGGGGTCCACCTGTAGGGACGTGGATAATGACGGTCACATCGACGTTCTCACGTCTGAGATCGTTCACTGGGACGTCGGCGAGAGCAGCGATCCCAGTGAGCTGCTGTTCAACCTGGGCGAGGCGGATGTCGCCTTCGAGCGGCCCGGCAACGAGGTCACGGGCATCACCCGCACCCACGACAGCATCTCTTGGGATGACGGCGACATCACCGGCAGTGTGTTCGACTTCGACAACGACGGCTGGCCCGACGTCTACATCGGCTCAAGCGACTACCCCGGCACCCGGGGCCTGCTCTACCACCAGAGCGCGCCGCGCACGTTCGAGGCGGTGATTCCCGAGGAGGGCATCGACCACACCCGCAGTCACGGCTCCGCCATCGCCGACTTCGACCGTGACGGCGACCTCGACATCGTGGTCGGCCACTCCAGCATGCGCTGTGAGTCCGACTGCCGGGACACCTTCGAGGTGCGGCTGTTCGAGAACCTGATGGGCGACGACAGCAATTGGGTGCAGGTCGACCTGCGGCCCACGGCTGGCGTCAACGGGGCTGCAGTCGGGGCGCGGGTCTCGCTCGCCACCGACTCCTTCACCCAGGTGCAGGAGGTCGAAGGCGGGCATGGCCAGTGGGGCAACCAGGACGACCGGGTGCTGCACTTCGGGCTCGGCGCCGACTGCGCGGGTGAGCTCACTGTGCAGTGGCCCGACGCCGCCGGCACCACCGAGACCTTCCTGGTGGGCAGCGGCTATCGGTGGGTGGTCACGCAGGGCGGTGAGGCGGAGGCCATCGTACGCTAGCAGCTTCGCCTGCCTCCCTCACTCGGGGGCTGCGGCATCGCCGTCGGCATCGGCACCTTCAGCGGCGGCCATCGCGGCTTCTTCCGCGGCCTTCTTGGCAGCGGCCTCCTCGGCTTCCTTCTTCACGCGCGCCTCGACGGTCTTTGCGACCTCCTTGTCGAGGTTGGCGAGGCCGGCTTCGTAGTCGCCGCCGATCATGGCGTCCATGTCCATGAACATCCCCATCACCTTGCCCATGGTGTCGAGGTCCTGGTCGAACGACCACGTCACCTTCGTGTCGTCGCCCTCCGCGGTCACCACGAAGGTGGCCTCGGCGACGCCTTCCCAGGGCTCGAAGAACTCGAGCTTCTGCACCACCGTCTTGCCTTCATCGGCCTTGGTGATGGTCATCTTTCCGGAGCCGACGTCGTCGTTGCCCTTCCAGCTGTACCAGGCGTTGAGGCCTGAAGACGGGTCGGAGAATTCCTGGGTCATGCTCGGGTCACGGCCGCTCCAGGGGCTCCAGACCACGAACTTCCTCATGTCGGCCACATGCGGGTAGACGTCGGCGACGGTGGCCTTGTAGGTGCGGGACCGCTCCACATGGGACTTGTCGGGGCCACAGGCGGTGAGGCTGAGCCCGAAGGCGGCGAACAGGGGCAGGGTGAGGCGCATGGGTGCTCCGTGGTGAGGGCGGCCACGCTACCGCGGTTCTGCGTAGAAATCGCTCCAGTCGTGGTGCCTGGCGCCTGCTCAACAGGACGGCCTATTCGCGCTTTTTGTCCCCCTTCGAGCCAGCGGCCAGCTGGATGGCGGCGCCCAGCACGGTGAGGCCCGCCATCATCAGCAGATCCTGGGGACGGTCTGCCGCCCAGGCGATGGCGATGGCGCCGATGCCGGCGGTGATGATGGGCAGCAAGCGCCGGTAGAGAGCGGGGAACAACAGCAGTCCGATGAAGCCGGCGGCCGGTGCGGCAAACCACGGGGCGCGGGGCCAGAGCAGCGGCAGCAAGGCATGCGCGGTGGCCGCTACGAGCAGGCTGCCCCCGAGTCGAACGGCGAGCTGCTCGATGCGCCAGCTCAGCAGAGCGCCCACCGTACCCGCGCCCACCATGGCGCCGAGGCGCACCAGATCGTCGACCCGCTTGCCGTACTCGTCGAGGCCCCACATGGCGAGGAACACCCCGAGGAGGAATCCCGGCGCGATGATGGCGAGCCGATAGAGCCGCGCGCCGGCCAACAGGAGCACCACCCCCACTGCGCCCACGACGAGACGTCCGTCCACGGCGGTGTTTCGGAGCAAGTCAATCCAATCTTCCATCGGCTGGCCTCTCTCATCTCCACGGCCACGGCAGCGCCGCGGACCGGGGGGCATGGTGCAAGGAAGGTGCGGATCGGGATAGCCTCCCGCGGGGATGTTGCCCCGTTCGCGGCTGTGGTTCGCCGTCGCCACCACCGCCAGGGAGCCGAGGCTTTGGTCGAAATCCTGATTCCGGTCCTCTCAGGCCTGTGTTGCTTGTCTGGCCTCGTTCTGCTCGTGGTCGGACTGTTGGTGATGCGGCGTCGGAAGAAGGGCGGTGGCTCCAGTGGTGGCGGCGCCGAAGACACCGCTACCGCCGTCGAGCAGGCTCCCCAGTCCCTCAGCCCCATTGGGGCACCTCACTCGGCGGCCTCCGCGCGTCTGGACGACCCGCCCACCCGTCCGACGGAGCGCGGCCCCAGCGGCATCGTCGGAGGGGGCGACGAGGTGGAGGACTACGACGACGATGCGCCGACCACGCTCATCGATCCGGTCCACCTGGGCATTCCGCCCATGAGCAGCCAGAACCGCAACCACAACCTCGCCGACGAACGGCCCCCGCCGCTGCCGTCCTCCTATGCGGGCGAGCCCCCCTCCCATCGCCGGGCGAAGCTCGACCACCTGAATCTTCCGGATATGTCCACGCTCGAGCCGGGCGCCACCATCATCCCTCCGGAAGACTGGGCGGACAGCCCCGACTACATCGACGATGAAGAAGCGGACGAGACGATGCTGATGGCCCGTCCGCCGCTGCCTCCGAAGAAGTAGCTCCAGGCTGCGTGCTCCGCGCCGACCTGCGCTGCAGGAGGCCCCAGGAGGACGTTTTGACTGTCGTGGATCCCGCCTCTTGCCGCGCCTGCTTCGTGCAGCTCGCGGATGTCCCCGTGTTCACGCTCACCGGCGATGATGTGCGCCGGTGGACCAACGGGATGTTCACCAACAACACGCGGCGGCTCAAGCCCGGCCAAGGCAACCGGCACTGCGCTTGCGACGACCGCGGGCGCATCCAGGGCGTGCTCGACCTCTACTTTCTGGCCGATGACAAGGTGGCACTGGTGCTCGAGGGGATGACCCTCGAGGCCTTCATGGCCCGCTACCGCATGTACCTCATGCTCGACGACATCGAGCTCGACGACGAAGACGACCCGCCCTTGGTCCTCACCCTGCAGGGGCCCGACACCGCCGCCGTCCTTGCTGCCGCAGGGCTCGCCTTCCCCGAGCAGGCCCATGGCCACGTCGAGGTGGGCGGCGACCCCTTCACCTCCGCTGACGGGCTGCGGGTGTGTCGCAAGGACCGCACTGGCCTCGGTGGGGTCGACCTGCTGTGTGGCCGCGACCGCCTCGCCGAGGTGGTCGCGTCGCTGGAGGCGGCCGGCGCCCGGGCCATCTCCGCCGATGAGCTCGATGCCCTGCGGGTCGTGGGTGGCCGAGCCGCCTGGCCGGTCGACGGCACCGACAAGTCGATGGTGCACGAGCTCCGCCTGAACGAGGAGTGCTGCGCCTTCGACAAGGGCTGCTACGTCGGCCAGGAGATTCTCAACCGCATCGACGTGAAGGGCGCCATCACGAAGCGCCTCACCCAGCTCAGGCTCTCCGGTTCGGTGGGGGTGGGCGCGGAGGTGAGCCTCGACGGACGCGTCATCGGCACCGTGAGCAGCCGAGCGACCCTGGCGTCGGGCGATGAGCTGGCGCTGGCGGTCGTGCGGAAGGCGGCCTGGGCTCCGGGTACCGTGGTGAAGGTGGCCGACGGGAACGCTCGGATCGACGCTGTTGTGGTCGAACCTTCCGCCGCGGGCTGACCGCTACTCGAGGTAGATGTCGAGGCCCACACCGTAGCGGTGGGACAGGGTGTGCGTGCGTCCGCGCACCGGCTCCGGCTCGACGTACCAGAGCCCGGGTGTGCCGAGGGCACCCTGGTCGTCGGCCATTCGGACGAGCAGCTGGTCGCGCCGCGACGGCACCAGCTCGCCGCGGTGGTGGGCGAAGTGCAGGCGGTTGCAGTCGGTGGACGTGAAGCGGTCGGGCGGAAGCTGGGCACACCATCCGTGAAGCGGGCGCTTGGTCCACCCGCGGTTCCACTCGGGCAGCGCATGCATGGCTTCGATGTCCCCCGCCGCGTGACCGTAGGTGGCTGTGTCGACCAGATCACCGTAGTGGCGCAGCATGGCCCAGGTGGTGGACTCCTGCCAGAGCTCCTGATCGTCGCGTCCGTTGATGGGACCGAGCACCCCCTCGGGATGGTAGGGCCCCGTCCCCATGTCGCCACCGACGATGAGCACCGTGTCGTCGTCGGAAGTGGCCAAGTCGATCCCGAGCTGGCGGGCCTGCATGCTCCGGGTGTGCCAGCTCGTGGCGGTGTGGCCGTCGAACAGGCGGGTGGTCGCAATGCGCACCCGCCGCTGGGAGGCGGTGTGGGTGAACGACCAGGTGAGGTAGCCGGCGCCCAGTCGGGGGCCCTGGCTGAGGGGCTTGCGGCCTTGGTCCTCGAACACGCCCTCGGTGCGCCGCTGGGCGCCATCGATGATGCTACCCTTTACGAGAATGACCAGTCCGTGCTGGTTGTGGCGTCTCTCTGAGCCTGCGAACCACACGTATCCCTCGCGCTCCGCAGCCTCCGCGAAGCGCACCACGTCGGCCCAGGCCCAGACCTCTTGGAGGAGCAGGATGTCCCAGTCGTCGCGCAACAGGCGGGTGGGCAGCTCGGAGCGGCGGCTTCCCACCTCCGGCATGCGGATGCGGCGCAGGCCCAGCATCCAGCGTGTGTCCAGCAGGCCCACGTCATAGCTGAGGACCTTGATGGCATGGTCGGTGGCTTCGCCGGAGTCCGCCTTGGCCTCGGCGGTGAACAGCGCGTGGGGGTCGGGCGCGGTGAGGTAGCGGTGGGACCGGTCGGCCAGCAGCCCGGCGGGTGTGCGCGGGGTCGCCTCGGGCATGGAGGCCGCGAGGTGTTGCAGAACGGGGACGGCGGTCATGTCGGCGAGGTCGGCGGGGTGCTCTCCCAGCCTGGGCGGGGGGGGCGCACTGCGGGTGGCCGCGCACCATGCAGAGGACGCGGTTCCGAGGAGGATGGCGATGGCGTGGAGCATCCGGGGGCCTGACTCGTCGGACGGTTCGCGTCGCGGACTACTCGGAGGGCGGGGCGTCGACCGGCGCGGCTTCTGCGGGGGCCGGTGCCGCGGGCTGCATGGCCATGTCCAGCTCGGCCAGCAGGGCCTTCAGCTCCATCAAGGACTGGCCGTAGCCCGCCCAGTCGCCGGCCCGCTGCTTGCCTTCGGCCTCCTCGAGTTTGGCTCGGGCGGCGGCCACCAGCCAGGCCTCGGTGCGGCCAGCGGCGGTCTGCTCGGGGGGACTGTCGGACGCGGGCTCCGTGGCATCGGGAGTGCCGGCCACGGGGACGTTCTCGGGCATCTCGCCGAAGACCTGTGCCAGCGCCTCATCGAGGGTGGGCGCCATGGCGATCTTCTTGCCGTGGGTGACGATGACCCGCTTGAGCTCGGGCAGCTCGCGGCGCTGGTCGCCCTTGTCGCTGTTGCCGGCCTTCAGGTAGATGGGCTCGACGTACATGAGCGAGTCTTCGATGGGAATGACCAGCAGGTTGCCGCGAACGACACTGCTGCCGGACTGGTCCCACAGCGTGAGCTGCTCGCTGATCTCGGGCGTCTGGTCGAAGCGGGACTCCACCTGGGCCGGGCCGAAGATGAGCTTCTGCTTCGGGAAGGTGTAGACGATGAGCTTGCCGTAGTGGTCGCCATCGGAGCGGGCAGCCATCCAGGCGATGAGGTTGTCCTTGGCCCGGGGGACGAAGGGCACGAGGTTGATGAACTCGGCGTGGTCCTCGCCGGGCAGCTTCATGATCAGGTAGTAGGACGCCATCTTGTCGGACGCCTGGTAGGCGGCGGACGGGACCTCCCAGAGGTCCTCCCGGTTGAAGAAGACCGTGGAGTCCTGCATGTGGTACTGGCGGTAGAGGTCGGCCTGGGTGTCGAAGAAGTCGGCCGGGTAGCGCAGGTGGGACCGCAGGTCTGCGGGCATCTTGTCGAGGGCCACGAAGGTGCCGGGGAAGATGTCGCCGTAGGTGCGGATGATGGGGTCGGAGTCGTCGGCCACGTAGAAGGTGACGCTGCCGTCGTAGGCGTCGACCACCACCTTCACCGAGTTGCGGATGTAGTTGACCACCACGCCCTGGTTGGGGATGCGCGTGGCCTCGGAGTAGGGGTAGCGGCTGGTGGTGGTGTAGGCGTCGACCACCCACTTGATGCGGCCGTCGCTGACAACAGCGTAGGGGTCGGCATCGTAGGACAGGAAGGGGGCGACCCGGCGGATGCGGTCGGTCAGGCGACGGTGCAGCAGCACCCGGCTGTCCCGTTGAATGTACTGGGAGAGCAGGATGTCGAGGTTCTCGAGGTAGCCGGCGAACAGCAGCGTGCGGAGCCCGGAGCTCAGCTCGACACCACCCTGACCTTCGTAGGTGGTGTAGACGTTCTCGTCGCCCATCGGGTAGTCGAATTCCTTCTCCCCGGTGCGCACGATGACGTAGTCGTGGGTGGCCTCGCCGAAGTAGATCTCGGGCCGGTCGATCTGCAGGTCGATGGTGGTGGTGGGCGGGATGTCCTGCACGAACAGCTCGGGAAGGCCATCGGGCGTGACCACATTCACCGGGCTCATCGTGAGGCCGTAGCCGTGGGTGTACTGCAGGTGGCGGTTCACCCAGTTGCCGGCGCCGGGCAGCCGCTCCACGTTCATCTCGCGCACGGCCAGCATCACCTGGCGGGTGCTGCCGTTGAGCGTGTAGCGGTCGACGTCGACGTCGGTGAAGTCGTAGTAGGAGCGGATCTCCTGGAGCTGGGCGTAGGTGGTCAGCAGCGGCCGCGTGTCCCACACCCGGATGTTGTCGATGGTGAGCGGGTTGTTGCGGATGTCGGCCATGGTGAGGCCGGACTCGGCTTCGAAGGGACGGACATCGATGCGGTCGAGGGCGAAGGCGGTGCGGGTGCCCTCGATGTTGCGCTGCAGGTACGGACGCTCCAGCTCGAGCTGACTGGGCTGGACGACGTACTGTTCGGTCATCTCGGGCAGCATGCGCGTGAGCACGAAGCGTCCGCCCATGTAGACGGCCACCGCGATGAGGGCTGTGCGCCAGCCCTTCTGACGCATGGCCGCCACGAGCGCACCCGCGACACCGAGCGCGAGCAGGGCGGCGGCGATGTAGCCGGGAAGGCGGGCGGCTTCGTCGGCGTAGCCCACCCCCACGACCGCGCCCGTGGACCCGAACAGCAGCTCGAAGCGGGCCAGCCACCACCCGACCGCGGTGGTGACGAACATGAGGGCGCCGATGCCGAGCAGGTGGCGGCGCCCCTCGTCGGACAGCTTGGGGCGCTGGGGATTGGCCGAGGCTGCGGCCAGCAGATACCAGCCAGCGGTGAGCAGCCCCGTGATGGCGAGAATGCCCATCGCGAGGCCTTTCGCGAAGAGCATCAGCGGCAGCACGAAGACGTAGAACGACACGTCGCGGCCGAAGACGGGGTCGATCGAGCCGAAGTCGTGGTGGTTGAGCGCGCTCAGCACCTCCAGCCACGTCGAGCCGGCCACCTGGGCGAACATCGTGCCGGCGAGCAGGGCCGCGCCAATCGTGCCGAAGCGCACCATCTGCTTGAGACGTTCGGGATCGAAGGAGACCGCGTCTTCGGCACTCTGGGCCGCGAGCTTCAGGCGCCAGTACTGGATCGGGGCTCGCCGGCCCGCGAGCCAGAGGCTGAAGCCTGCCGCGCCTGCAGCGATGGAGAAGCCGCCGGCCATCAGGCCGAGGCGGGTGAACAGCGTGGTGCGGTACACCGCAAGGTGGCCGAGGGCGTCGAACCACATCCAGTCGACCACGACATCGACCACCTGGCGCCAGGTGACGCCGAGCACGATGACGACGATGACGGCCGCGCGGATCCACAAGGGGATCTGCACCTGCATCCGGACCTCTCAATCTCGCCGCGCGTCTGTGCGCCCGAGTGGCGGAGTCCGTAGCACGCTTGCGCCCCTTCGAGGATGGGGCGGGACGCGAGCCTCCGGGGGGCCGACGGTGTAGCGATGCAATTGCACCGCGACCGGGAGATGTGTGGGGCCGTGTCGACCCCCCGGGGCTCGGGTAGTGCGTGAAAGACAGGGGCGAGCTCTCGGACGAAGTGTGGGTCTGGGGGGTCGACCGGGAGCCGTGCCTGCTCTTGGTTTCGGCGGAGTGGGGGGCCTGCTTGAGTCATTGGTGTGGTCGAATTGCGGTTTTCTATTCCAGGCGGGTAGCTGAAACGGGTCCGTCCGCTCCGGGAGGGACCCCGTGCGCTGCGTGACGGCCGCTGTGGGATACGTCGGAGCGCCGAGGTCCGCAGTGGGCCCGGGGTCCCCTGGAGACGAGATGGGTCTGTCGACGCGCGGGTCCGAGCCGACGAGCGATGCGGTGTCGGACCTGCTCGACCTGCCGGCCTCGGTGATTGCGGCGGGCACCCGGTCGGGACAGCTCGATCCCGTGGAGGTGGTCCAGGCCCACATCGACCGCCTCGAAGCGGTGAACCCCCATCTGAACGCCTTGGTGGCCGACCGCTTCACCATCGCGCGGCGAGAGGCCAGGCGCCTGCGGGACCTGCCCGCCAGCAAGCGCGGGCCACTGCACGGCGTGCCCTGCACCGTGAAGGAGTTCTTGTCCGTGCAGGGCATGCCGCTCACCGGTGGCCTGGAGCTGCGGCGCCATGAGGTGGCGGAGGCCGATGGTGCGGTGGTGCGGCGCATCCGGGCGGCGGGGGCCATCGTGCTCGGGGTGAGCAATGTGCCCGAAGGCGGGCTGTGGATGGAGACCTACAACACCATCTGGGGCCGCACCCTCAACCCATGGGACCTCTCCCGCACCCCGGGTGGCTCGTCGGGGGGCGAGGGCGCGCTGGTCGCATCTGGCGGTGCCCCCTTTGGACTGGGCTCCGACATTGGTGGGTCCGTGCGCATTCCTGCCGCCTTCTGTGGGGTCGCCGGCCACAAGCCCACCGGCGGTCTGGTGCCCAACACGGGGCACCGTCCCGCGGCCTCCGAAGGCGCAGGCCGCTATCTCTGCACCGGTCCGCTCGCGCGCTCCGTCCGCGACCTGCAGCTGCTGCTTCCGGTGATGGCCGGGCCAGATGGCGTCGACCCCGCCTGCGACGTGCGCTGGCGGCCCCTGTCCACACCGGCGATGGCCGATGGTGATCTTCGCGGGGTCCGGGTCCTTCCCCTCCCCACCAATGGCGGCATGCGGGTGCGGGCCGTGATGCAGGACGCCGTGCACGAGGCGGCCGCAGTGCTCCGGGAGCGGGGGGCGGAGGTGGTCCAGCCCGACCTGCCCCGCTTCGCCAAGGCCTTCGCCATCTGGTCAGCGATGTTGTCCGAGGCCAGTGATGAACGCTACGACGTTGTTCTCGGCGGCGGAGCGCCCATCCGCCCGGCCCGTGAGCTGCTGTCCATGGCGGTCGGACGCTCCCGGCACACGTTTGCGGGCGTGCTGCTGGCACTCGCGGATCGACTGGCGGGTGCCATGCCGGGACTCGCGCGCTCGCTCGTGAAGGAGGGCCTGGCGCTGCAGCAGGAGCTCGAAGACGCCCTCGGCCCCCACGGCGTGCTGCTCCATCCCCCCTACTCCCGGCCCGCCCCGCGTCACGGCGACGCCTGGCGCACGGCGACGGACTCCGCCTGCACCGCCATCTTCAACGTGCTGGAGAGTCCGGTCACAGTGGTCCGCACAGGCTTCGAGTCCCGGGGACTGCCCATCGGGGTGCAGGTGGCCGGCGCGCGGGGGGCAGACGCCCTCACCCTCGCCGTCGCCGCCGTCTTGGAGGACGACCTGGGCGGCTACGTGCGCGCCGAGCCTCGCTGAGAAAAGGCGGATAGGCGCCGGGCCTTCGAATCATCCCAGGACTCTCCGATGGGCCTCTACGACGTCCACGCCCACCTCACCGACCGGCGGCTCGCCCAGCGCGAGGACGCCCTCATCGCCCGTGCCAGGGCCGCTGGCGTCACCACCATCATCAGCAACGGCCTCAACCCCGCCGACAATGCCGCGACCCTCGCGGTGGCCGAGCGCCACGACATCGTGCGGCCGGCGCTCGGGCTCTACCCCGTCGACGCCGTGCTTCCCGAGATGCTCGCGATGGGTGTCGACTACAAGCGAGACACCGTGGGCCCTCCGCCCACCGCCGAGGAGTCGGTGGCCTGGCTCGAAGACCACGTCGACCAGGCCTTCGCTGTCGGCGAGATCGGTCTCGACCACTACTGGGTGCCTGCCGAGCTGTGGGAGCGCCAGGAAGAGGTCTTTCGTCGCCTGGTGCGTCTGGCCATCGCAGCCGACAAGCCCATCATCATCCACACCCGCAAGGCGGAGCGGCGGGCGCTGGAGGTGCTGGTGGAGGAGGGCGCCCGTCGGGTGGACTGGCACTGCTACTCAAGCAAGCTCAAGCTCGCGCGCAAGATTGCGGAGAATGGCCACTACCTGAGCATTCCCGCGAATGCGCGCAAGGCGGAGGGCTTCCGCCGGATGCTGGAGAGCCTGCCCCGCGAGCAGCTGTTGCTCGAGACCGACTGTCCATACCTTGGGCCCGTCCGCGGAGAGCTCAATGAGCCGGCCAACGTCGCGGGCACCGCCGAGTTGGCGGCCGAGCTCTGGGGCGAGCCGCTCGAGGCCGTCCACCGTCAGCTGGAGGACAACTTCGCGCGTCTGTTCGGCTGCGCTCCCTGAGCCGGCCTTCCGTCTGCCTCAGTCGGGGCGGTCGACGCGAATCTGCTGGATGTTGTCGTTGAGCGACAGGTTCCCCGAGCGGCCGTAGGTCCAGCCGGTGCCGTCGTCGGGCGAGCCCACCTGGGGAAAGGTCTGCTGGAAGTCGGGGTCGGTGCGGTGCGCGTTGCCGGCATCGAGCCAGTCGAGGTCGGGGATGCGGATGGCGAGCTTGCCGTCCTTCATCCGGTAGCCATCGGACTTCTTGATGATCATTGCGCGCCACGGTCGAGCTTCCCAGCCGATGTCGAGCACCGAGGTGCACATGATGACGCGGGTGCCGGGCCGGCCCACGATGGCGATGGAGCGGAACTTGAAGTTGTTGAGCTTGCTCTTCTGCAGACCGCCTGCAGGGTGGATGCTGGCCACCCGGCGCTCGCCGGAGAAGTTGATCCCCGAGAAGACGTGCAGGTCGACTCGGCTGTGGGGGGCGATGTTCCAGTCCATCGAAGGCATCCAGGGGTCTGAGGGGACCGGCCGCGGGACCGAGCGGTCCGTTCATGTGACGCGGCGCGGGGCGGGAGCATAGCAGGGGGGCCGTTGGTTGACGCCGCCGCACAGAACGGGTACTCGCGCGGGAGCCATCGGCCGGACCTTGTTCCGGTCGTCTGCCGTTCTTGTGGGATCTCCACACGCGGGCGCGGGCACAGTGCCCTCCGCCCCCCCCCCCGTCGGGCATCCCGCAGCATCTGCACCGCTGATGGCGGTGTCTTCAGAATCCACCGCGTCGCGCGGTTCCAGAAATCCCTGTTCTATGTGTCTTCGGAGAGCTGATGTATCGATGTGATTCCTGTAGTGTCCTGGTCCCTGAAGGAATGCGTGCGTCCTGGGTGACCACGAAGGTCCGCCGTCGCGTCTACCCCTTCCGCGCTGCTGCCATCCCCGTGGCCGGCAAGGGCAAGAAGCGCCGCCGCAAGGACGACAAGGGCGGCCAGGGCTGGGAGCGCGTCGACCAGATCAAGGTGTGCGACTCCTGCTTCGACCGCCTGTCCAACCTCGAGCCCGAGGTCGTGGGCAGCGTCGAGCCCGAGGTCGTCAACGAGGTCGAGTACGTCGAAGAGGAAGCCGCAGTCTGATCTGCGCGGATTCCATTCTGGCGTCCATTCCGTGATGCCTTTCGAGCCCGGTCGCCCAGTGCGCACCGGGCTCGGTTGGTCTTGCTCTCCCCGCGCAGGTCGGGCCTTTGCGGGGACAGGCGCACTGGTTATCTCGGCCTGCTGCGCATCCACCGGGCGGCCGTTCGTCCGGGGCGGTGCCTCCACCAGATGAGCGTCCTGGAGGCCGTGCTGGCGACCTCTCTTGCCGTCCGCACCTTTGCGACCGCGCTGCGCGACCTGTTCCGCCCAGCGGATGCCCCGTGCACCGTGTTGCTCACCGGTCCTGCAGATCCAGACGGAGACAGCATCGGAGCCGGCCTCGGGCTCGGCTTTGCCCTCGGCAGGCTCGGCGGCGTGTCGGTCACGGTGGGCGGCTCGCCGGGCTTTCGCTACGGTTGGCTGCCGGGCGCCGAAGACATGGTGGCCGACGCCGATGTCGAGGGTCCGTTCGATGTGGTGATGGTGCTCGACGGCGACCGGCATCGCTTGCATCCCAACATCGCGGATGCCTTTGCGAAGGCCCGTCACCGGGTCATTCTCGACCATCATCGGTCCACCCAGCCCGTGGGCTACGACCTGTCGCTCATCGTCCCCGAGGCGGCCAGCACCTGTGAGCTGGTGCTCGATGTGGTCGACTGCTGGGGCATTTCGGTGGATCGCGCGCTGGCCGCCGCTCTGTACACGGGCCTGGTGTTCGACACGGGCGGCTTCCGACATGCCAACACGCGTCCAGCCACCCTCCGCACCGCCGCACGCCTGGTGGAGACTGGCATCGACCACAGCCGCATCACCAATCGCGTGCTGTTCGTGCGGCAGCCCGCCGGCATCCGCCTGCTGGGTCATGCCCTGAGCACGGCCTACATCGGCGCCGGGGTGGCCTGGGCTGCGGTCTCGCTGGCCGACCTGGCGCGCTGCGAGGGCCGCTACACCGACCTCGAGGGTGTCGTCGACCAGCTGCTCCTCACGCGTGGGGTCGAGCTGGCCTGCCTGTTCATCGAGCGGGCTCCGGGGCGCGTGAAGCTGTCGTTGCGGTCGCGCACCGAAGTCGACGTGAGCGTGCTCGCACAGAAGCTCGATGCCGATGGCGGCGGGCACCGTCGGGCGGCGGGCGTGGAGCTGCACCGCCCGCTGTCGCAGGTGCTGGCCGAGGTCCCCCCGGTCCTGCTCGACGCCGTGGCCCGTCGCCGAAGCTGACGCACTACAAGCCGTTTCGACGAATCTGCTTTGGGACGAGGTGGCGCACAAGCCGCCAGGGCTGGTTCAGGGCAGCCGACCAGGTCTCCCCGTCGCCTTCGAGGAGGACGGCGTTGGCTGTCGTCATGCCGAGGATGCGGCCTGAGAGGGTGGATGCTGCCATCTCCCAGCCCGGGTTGTGGCCGAGAAGGAGCACCGGGCCGCTGTGTTCGGAGGTCCACCCCCGTGCGACGCTGCGGATGGCCGGCAGGCCGGCGAGGTAGAGCTCGGGGTGCAGGTCGACGGGAATGGACAGGGCCGACGTGTGGTTCATCGACGCCCAGGTCTGGCGGGTGCGGGCGGCGTCTGAGCTGACGACCTTCGCCGGGGACCATCCCAGCTTCTCGAGCACCTCGGCCATGAAGCCGGCGTCGCGGAGGCCGCGCTCGGCGAGGGGACGACCGTGGTCACGGCCGTTGGGTGAGTGGGCGGCGGCCTTGGCGTGGCGCATGAGGATGAGACGACGCTGCACGGGGCCCTCGGGCTGGAGGCGGATGGACTCGACGGGGCGGGTGCGCGATGTCGAGTGGCCCAGTCGGAATCTACGGGACACAGTACACCTGCGCTGGCGGCGACGCCGACCAGCCGATGGAGGCGACCATGCAGACCCACCGCTCGACGAAGTCCCCCGCACCGTGGGCCTTGCCAGTCCTCTGCCTCGCGCTGACCGCCTGTGGTGGAAAGGGCACCCCGTCGGCCATCGACTGCTATGCCGAGCTTCCCACCGACGTGAAGGACCGCCCGAGCAAGCGCTACCGAGCCACGCCGACCCGCCCGGGACCTGTGGTGTCCGGCTCCTCGGTCACCGAGCAGCTCCAGGCCTCCTACGTGCGCAGCCCCGGCGACACCGATGGACTGTTCGACGACATCCTCGAAGACTGGGTGGGCATCGCCTACGACCCCGCCCACGCCGACCCCACCACGCCGGCCACCGACTGGAACCCCGACTACGTGTTCGATGTGGAGTTCTCCGACCGCCTGCCCGCGGCCTTCACCGACTCCGCCGACCACTTCGAGCCGGACAAGGGCGCCATGGTGTGGGCCACGGTCGACCGAGCCGGCATCGACCTGGAGCTGTCCGGCCTCGCGCTGGTCATCGCCGACTCCGGCTGCGACCGTCTGGTGCCGTCGGCCAATGAGGAGTTCATCGTCGACCTCGCGGTGCCCGACGCAGACGAGTAGGGCCCCAGCCCCGGCGCCACGGACATCGTAGGGCACGTCCCCCCGCGTTAAGCAGCGTGCTCGTGGGAGCTGCCGGCGTGTGGGTCGGGTGGCGTCGGAGGACTGCATGGCCCTGTCGCAAGAGACCACCTACCGACTCATCGGCGGCGCCGGCGCCCGCGGACTGTCGGGCGACGCTCGTCGGGTGCTGCCGGTCGAGCCCTCCCTCGACTTCTTCGACGCCTGCCTGCGCCGACACCGGGCAGTGCTCGACCTCGTCGCCGACCCCGACCAGGTCTGGGATGCCGAGACCGAGTCGGGCAGCTCGCGTGCAATGGGCCTCGAAGCCCACCTCCGCTCCGCCAGCCGGGAGCGCCTCGTCTCCCTCACCGACGTGCTGGTCATCGTGTCCGAGGCCGACTGGGAGCGGGCCCATGGCAACCACGGCAGCCGGTGGACCCGTCACCTGGTGGGCGGTGTGCGGGCGAGCTTCGAAGACTGGTGCGGCCGTGCGGGCATCTCCCGGCGCAACCCCCACCGTCCCCTCGGCGTACGGGTGGTCGTGGATGGCGGTGCCGACATGCAGGGGGCGCGACTCGGCCTCGGCCCGGGCGACTTCATCACGGGCCTGCTGCCCAACCACTACGGCGGTCCCGCCATCGCCTCTCGGCCGCTCATCTCGGTGATGCTCAACCTGCCGGGTGTGTGGATGGGCTACCGCGAGGTGGCCCGCCTCTACGACGACCAGGACCTTCTCACCCTCGGAAGCCACTGGCTCGACAACTTCTCACACCCCGCCTTGGTCGCCCCGGCGCTCTACCGCCTGCAGTACGACCCCCACGAAGGCCTGGTCCACCTCACCAGCCCGGATGTCACCGGCGGCTTCGGGCTCACCCGCCACGGCGACCCGGCAGGCACCTCGGTCTACGGCCTCACCCGCGGCGACGGTCATGTGGTGGCCTGGCTGGTGCTCGCTCTGGTCGAGTCCTCCGTGCCGGCCGCAGGTCCGACGCCGGTGATGGTGGAGGCGGTGCCCACAGTCGACCCCCTCGGTCAGGTGATGTCGGTGAGCGAGGCCGACACGGGGCCTGCGCCGGCGGTGAGCCTGGCCGACGACAATTCCTTGTCCAGCCGTCCCACGCGCATCGGCGGGATGTCACCCAGCATCTCCAGCTCCTCGGATGGCCTTGCCCCTGCCACCGCCGAAGCCGCGGGCATGGTCGGCGAGCTGCTCAAGGTCCGCGAAGCCGGGGTGCTGCTCCAGCGCGTTCACTTCCGCGACGTGATGATCGGCTACGAGGTCTACATCAGCGCCGCAGGCGACATCGGCAGCGACCTCGCCGACCCCGCCGCCACGGTGCAGGTGCTCGGCCGGAAGGGGCGCGTGCGTCTGTTTGCCCACCAGCGAGGCATCCGCGTGGCTGGCATGCCCGTGCCCGTGGGGGCGGCGGCCGTGCTTGGCTCCAATGTTGAGATTGCCCTCGGAGAGACTGTTCTCGAATACCGCGACCTGTCTGGCGTCCGGCTGAAAGGCTGGCCCTATGTCGGTGAGATCCGCCGCTCCGGTGCCAACGTCCACCTCACCGCCGGTGCCGTCCACGTCATCGGACGCGCCCCCGGCAGCCGGGTGAAGCTGCCCGACGACAGCCACCACGGCAACATCATCTGGCGCCCGGAGGTCGACGCTGGCAGCGTCATTCGCTCCCGCAATGGCGACATTCCCAAGTCCCGCTTCACGCTCGACTCCATCATGGTGGCCTCCAGCCATGCCGAGCTCGACCTCACCGGAGATGCCCCGGTCCTCCGCAATGTCGCGCGGTCCTGCTACAGCTTCATCCGACGCAGCAACGGCGACGCGATGGCCTGGGTCGGGCTGTCTCGCGTTCAGCGGTCCACGGGATCCTTCGAGTCCGAGCTTCGGTCCGGGGATGAGCTGCTGGTCGGCAATTGCGTGTTGGAGGTCGTCCTCGACGGTCCGGAAGAAGCCGACCCGTCCGACCTGCCCACAGTGGCACCCCCGCCGGTGGTCTTCTCGCTCGCGGACGATGTGTCCGAAGAGTTCGCCGAGGACGTCCTCCTGCCGCCACCGCCCCTGCTCCCTGTGCCGCCCGCTCCCGAGCCACCGCGCGGAGCCGACATTCCCGGCTCCGCCGCCACCTGGATGGACCCCTCCGACGACGACCCCACCGGACTCCCGGGCGGGGATGCTCCCGTGCCTTACGCCCCCGAGATCGACCTGGAGGAGGACTCTCTCGCCATCGAGCCCGTCGTTCCCATGGAGGCCGAGCCGTGGGCACCGTCCGAGTCCATCGACGGTCCCCCCCGTGATCCAGGCTCGGTCGACGACCAGTGGTCCCCGCTCGACTCGGTGCTCGACGACCCCACCGAGCTTCCGGTCCCCCGCTTCGCGAAGAAGAAGTAGTCTGAACGGCTACTTTGCGGCGGAGCGTCCGCCCGAGTCGGACGCCGCCCGCGACAGGGCGTCCTTGAGCATCCACAGCTTGGGGCGGTTCTCATTGAAGAACAGGAAGCTGAACAGCGAGCCGGCCTGCACGTACTTGGCCACATCGCGCCAGCTCTGGATGGCTTCGAGGTGCCGCGCCAGGGTGACCGGCCGGAAGTAGAACTCGCGGTAGAACTTGCGGTGGAGCTGGATGAGGTCGTCCGGCTCGAGTCCCCACGGCACGAAGGTGGGCTCCCAGAAGCTCTTTTCGCTGTTTGTGCGGTTGACGATGCGACCCCACTTCTGCCCCTCGCGCTTCCACACCTCCATCTGCGGCGTCTCGGGCAGCAGGGTGTTGATCTGCACCGTGACGTCGTGCAGCGGCAGAGACTTGGCGAACTCGATGGTCTCTTCGATGGACTCGCGGGTGTCGGGCATGTGGCCCACCATGAAGAAGGCCTTGGGACGCAGTCCCACCTCGTGGGCCGCCGTGATGGCCGCGCGAATCTTCTTCTTCGTGATGCCCTTGCTGATGAAGTCGAGCACCCGGTCACTGCCGGACTCGATGCCGAAGCGGGTGCGCCAGCAGCCGGCCTTCTTCATCTTCTCGAGCAGCGGCTTGTCCACCACCTCCACCCGCGAGGAGCAGGTCCAGCTCACCTTCTCGTGGATGCCGCGTCGAATCATCTCGTCGCAGATGGCATGGACCCGGCGCTTGTTCGCGCAGAACAGCGAGTCGACGAAGGCGATGTCCCGCACGCCGAAGTCACGCACCAGGTGCTCGATCTCGTCGACGACATAGCCGGGGCTGTGGCTGCGGTATCCCGAGCGAGACTTCTGGCAGAAGGCGCAGGCATGGGGACAGCCGCGGCTCGTGACCATCGCGAACTTGGGGAAGGCGTGTTCGTCGACCGGCACGGGTCGGTAGATGTTGGGGGGCAGCAGGTGGCGGGCCGGGAAGGGGAAGCGGTCGAGGTCACGCACCTTCTTGCGCTTCTTCGTGAACACGAGGGCGTCGTCGTTGCCGCGAAACACGATGCCGGGGATGTCGGCGAGCTGGCGCTTGCCTTCGTAGTGCTCCACGAGCTCCAGCATCGTCTCTTCGCCTTCACCGAGCACGCCGACGTCGAACTGGGTGTTGGCCATGGCCTCGTCGGGAACGAGGGTGACATGGTAGCTGCCGAGCACGATGGGCACGTCGGGAAGGGCCGCCTTGAGGCCCAGACCGAGCTTCTTGCAGGTCTCGAAGGTGACCGTGAACGAGCCGATGCCGATGACGTCGGGCTTGAACGCCAGCACCTCCTCCACCGTCTTTTCGACATTGAACAGCTGGGCGGCGGCGTCGATGGCCGCAACCTCGTGGCCGGCCTGCTCCAGGACCGCAGCGATGTAGAGCAGCCCCAGCGGCGCGGAGTTGTAGAACAGGAAGCTCGTGACGGGATTGGCGTTGCCGTCTTCGAGCACCTGGTCGATGGGCGGGTTGATGAGCATCACGCGCATGGAACAGCCTCGCTGGGCCGACCTTAGCCCGCGTGGTGGAGCCTCCCAACCGCAGGGCTGGAGTCAGCCGATGGGAAGAAGCACGGAGACCACCCAGAGCACCCAGCCGCCCACGAGCACCGACACGCACCCACAGGAGATGGCCCACTGCTGCCAGCGCATGCCCCGGCGGTCGTGGTGGCTGCGGTCCAGCCAGCCCTTCCCGGGGGCCACGGGGGTGTCGAGGGGGCCGAGGGACTCCACGCTCTCGGCGACCACCCGCAGGTCGGCGTAGATGGCGCGCACCTTGTCGGCATCGAACTGGGTCGCGCCTTCCCCGTCGACCCGCAGCATCACGCTCGACGGGCCAACAGACAGCGCAGCCTCGGCCTCCCCGACGCCTTGCAGCAGCCGGTCCACGGCCGACCAGGCCAACGGTGTGGCGGCGAAGGCGCGCGCGAGCCCGGGGTGGGTGGCGCGCACGTCCCGGTCGATCTGGTCGAGGAGCAGCACATGCCGGGTGGCCGCCGGACCCAGAATCGCCAGGTAGGGGCTCCCCCGGCGGCACACCACCATCTGGGTGCCTGTGTTGGCGTCGAGACCGAAGCTCGCGCGGGTGTGCCGGGTGACGGGACTCGCGCCGTCGAGAGACACACTCGCACTGGTGGAGCGGCCGGCGAGCTCCCCGCGGTACTCGGCGCCGTGGCCGATGTCATCGCGGCCGGACATCTCGAGGATGCCGAACAGGTGGTCCATCCGCTTGCGCTCGCCCGCCCGGAATAGCGTGAGGGGGAGCATGGCGAGCAGGGCGGTGAAGACCACGCCGCCGATGCCGAGGCCCACCGCGAGAGGGTCCCGCAGGCCTTCGTAGGCGCGCGGAAGGGGCAGAAGCATCGAGATGAGCCCCGCTCCGAGAAACACGCCGATGAGGGCGCTTCCGGTGACGCAGCCGTAGAGCGACTGCGCCCGGCTGCTCGCCAGGGGCGGGGGCTGGTCGGACACGGAGGAAGCCTACTTCTTGGCCCGCAGGTCGATCTTCATGGTGAGCTTGTCTTCGTTGGCGATGGCGCCGAAGCCGGTGGAGTAGGGCTCGATGCCGAAGTCGCTGTGCTTGAAGTGCAGGGTGCCCTTCGCACGCAGGGTGTCGCCTTCCACGGTGACCTTGAGGGGGACCTTCTTGGAGGAGCCCTTGCCCACCATGGTGAGTGTGCCGCTGGCGGAGTCGGCCGTGCAGGAGGAGGCCTTGAAGGACATCGTCTTGTGCGCGCCGACGTTGAGCTGGTCGGAGGCGAACATGTTCTTCTTGATGTCCTCGACCTGCCCGTCATCCACCTCGCCTTCGAGGCCCATGATCTTGCGGTCGCCCGAGTTGTCGACCCGGAAGCTCGGGACATCCACGTTGATGTCGAAGCTGCAGCCGGCGCCGCCGTCTTGCCAGGTGACCGAGCCGGTGGTCTTCATCGAGCGGATCGCGTGGTTGTGCGCCAGGGAACCCGCAATTCCGCCGCGGTAGGTGCGGACGATGAGCATGGTCTTGCTGGAGTCGATGGTGTAGGTGACCGGACCGGCAGGCTCAGCCGGAGCCGCCTCGGCGGGTGCTTCTTCAGCGGGCACATCCTCGGCCAGAGCGGTCAGGGGAAGGGCTGCGAAGGCAAGGACGGGGACCAGACGGCGAAGCTGCATGAATGCACCTCAGTTGGGATTGGCGGAGGAGTCTCGTCGGCAGGGCGACTATGCCAGAGGGCGCAAAGGGTCGCACCGAACAGCCCGACGGGCGTCGCCTTCCGACATTCGTTGACCACGCCTGTGACCCGGGAGCCGAGGACATGTTCCGACGTCGTCTCACCGCTGCTGTCCACCGGTGGACTGCCTCGGGTCTGTCCGCCGACGACCGTCAAAGGCTGGCAGAGCGCATCGGCGCGGCCCGTGAAAAGAGCGTGCTTGACGCTGTTCACGATGAGGTTCGCAACTCGGCCCGGCTCCACAGCTGGGTCCACCTGAGGTTGGTGCTGTCCTTTGGTCCCGACGCCGACGGGACCCGCCTGGTGGAGCTGGAGCGACTGCTGGCCGCCCCGGTATCGAGTGTGGGACGGCGGCTGGGCGGATGTCCTCCGGATGCCCCCCAGGACCCAGGCCTGAAGGTGACCTGGCAGCGCGCGTTTCGGGCGTTCCTGGACGCTCAGGACTCGAGGCACACGGGCGACACCAGGCCGATGCGGGACATTGGCAGCCCCGGGTGACTCACCAGGTCGAAGAGGGCCTCGGAAGGAGAGTGGGGGCGAAAGCGGATGGGCAGGTCGCCGTCTGGCGTGTGCGCGACAAGCAGGCCATCGGGGGTGCGGGACCAGGTCCAGGCCCGCTCGAAGTCGGAATGCCCGAGGTCTCTGCAGTCGGTGTTGGCCGCGAAGAGTTTCTTGTTGGGACAGAACACCAGGCACAGCTCGCCGGCTGGGAAGGCGAGGCCCGTGCCGTGCCAGACACCGATGTGGTTGAGGTCCGGGTCGGGCGGCGTCGGGGGTGTCTTCGGACCACAGCTCAGCGCCAGGGCCGCCAACAGCAGCAGCGAGAGTCGCCTCATCGGTCGTCCCGTCATCCGTCGGCAGGCAGGTAGCCCCGACCGAACAGGACGTGGGCGATGGGGTGCTGGCCATGCAGGATGGTGAGGCGGCGCAGCAGGCCATCGATGGCGGACAGGTGTGCGCGACCGGCATCCAGGGTGACGTGGGCGCAGCCGGGCCCCGAGGCGGAGATGTCGGACACTTCGTGGAATCGGCCATGCTCGGCACTGCCGAACTTGCCGTCGAAGCCATCGGAGTACCAGTCGCCGATGATGGGGTCGATGGTGGACACTGCGTCGAGCTCGGCGTCGACGAAGCGCACCTGCACCACGAGGTCGTTCCATGGGCACTGGGAGCTCGCCCAGACACCGAAGGGCCAGTCGCGGTCGGGGTACTGGACCACCACCGGGGCACGGGCAAGCGGCTGGTACTCGGCGAGTGCAACGACCATGGGCTGCTCGCCGATGCGACCGGGCTGTCCCGAGGAGGGGTCGACGAGGTCGACGCGCACTGCGGCGTAGGGGCGGGCGCCTTCGGGGATGATGGGCACCACGCGGCCGTCGTCGGTGCGCTGCATGCGGGCCGCCTCGGCAATCCAGCCCTTCTTCTCCATCTCCTGGGCGTAGTGGTCGAACATCTCGACGTAGCTGCCGCGGTGGGCGACCAGGAACTCACGGGGATGCACGTCTTCGCGCACGAAGCGGGTGATGCTGTCGACGAAGGCCTGGGTGGCTTCGATGTACTGGCCCTCGTCTTGCTTGTCTTCGAGGTAGCCGTTGAGCACCTGGATGGCGTCGTCGATGCGGCCCGCCGCAGCGAGGAGGTAGCCGAGGCCCTGGGTACCGCGCGGGTTCTGGGGCTCGTGCTCCAACAGGAGTCGGTAGGCGGCCTCGGCGCCAGCGGCGTCGAACAGGTCTTCGCAGGCAGCGGCGCGGACCAACACGAGCTGGGGCATCACCACACCGGCGGTGTCGTCGCGTCGGGCCTCGGCCACCTGCTGGGCATGCATGGTGATCTGCCACGCCTCGGCGGGATTGCTGCGCCGCAGCTCGGTGACCGCAAGGGCGTGGAGGAGGTCGAGGCGGTCGGGCGCGCCTTCGATGAGCTTGCGGAGCGTGCGGCTCGCGAGGTCGGGGTCGTCGCCGCGCAGCGCTTGCATGGCCTTCGCGGAGATGTCGTCGCCAACACCGTTCACAGACATGGGGCCTCCTCTGGCACGGGATGCTCGCCGCGCTCAGGTGGTGGGATTGCGCTCCCAGCAAGGGGCGTCGTCGGGACGGCCGGCCGCGGCCTGCACATCGCGTGGGTAGGGGCAGTGCCGGCAGCCTGCGCCGCAGCAGTAGCCCCGCTCACGCAGGTAGTGGGCGGTCATCACGAAGAAGCCAGTCACCGGATCGATGTAGCTGTTCTCACGCCGTCGGCAGGCGCGTTCGTGGATGCGTTGGATGTCGGCTTTGGTGGCCATGGGGTCCCTGGGCGACCCGTCCCGACTAAGCGGTGGGGGCCTTCGTCGCACGTACCCGCTGGCTGCGACGCAGGCTTCGCACCGCTCGGGACGGCGCGAGGGCAGGGCACCTCGAGAACGACGAAACGCCCGGCTGGCGGGCGTCGTCGAGAAGTTGGACCCGTGGGGTCCGCTCAGATCACTTGGCTTCGGCCACTGCGGGCTTGCGCATGTCTTCGCTGACGAGGTCGAGCAGAGTGGTGGACAGCAGGATGATCTGCTCGTGGGTGAAACCTTCGGTGCGGAGGCGACGGTAGAAGCTCTTGGCGACGACCTTGTTGCGGTTCTGGAGAAGGTTGGCGCTGTGCATGGATGACCTCGAGAGCTTTGGCGGCGCGAAGAAGGGCGCGAGAAGTGCCGGGAAGGATGTCGCCTCGCCCCCAAGCAATGCGCGTGCCAAGTCACAGAAGCCACAAGCAGGGCGTTCTCGACGACTGGCAGGGTAGCGGCCTTCGCACCTGAGCCACATCAGGTGCGAACGAGATTACGCACCTTGGGAGACGCTCGCCTGAAGTCCGGGTTCACCCGTGGACTGGGGCCTTCTCACCAAGGCGGTGGGTGCCTGTGGGGCACACAGTGGCACCACACCGACAGTCTGTGACCAGACAATCGGCGTTGTAGCGACCGGACTTGAGCGGGGTGCGTCGAAAGCTACGCAGCGCCCTCAGCGCCCCTTTTTCAGCTTGCGGCCGGCCATCTGGATGTAGCGCTGCAGGCCTGGAATGGAGCTGTCCCGCTTGGAGGCCTCGGTGAGGTCGTGGTGGGCCTCGGCGTACTGCCGGCGGTGGTAGTGGGAGATGCCGCGCCGCGAAAACGCCATCGCATGACTGCTGTCGAGGTCGATGGCGTGGTTGTAGTAGGTGATGGCGCGCTTGTACTCCTTGCGGGCGAAGAACAGGTTGCCCATCTCCACCAGGGGCTCTGGCGAGTCGGGGGCGATGTCCTCTGCGCGGGTGAAGTCGCTCATCGCCGACCCATAGTCGCCCAGGTCGACGAGGCACCGACCGCGGCCGAGGTGAGCCACGACGTTGTGGGGATCATGGCTCAGCAGGTCGTCGTAGTGGACCACGGCTTCGCGGAGGTTGCCCCGTCGCTCGGCGGCCTCTGCGTGGGCCAGGTAGTTCTGGATGGCCGCCTCGGTGAGGCCACCGCCGAGCGGAGCGACCGCGGGCTGCTCCAGCGAGCCATCGGGGGTCAGCACCACGGGCTGATGGTGGACCTCCTCGGACTCCGTGAGGACCGGAATGTGGGGGCCCGTCGCGGCCTCGTCGGGTTCTTCGAACTGCAGGCGGAACGAGCCTGTGGGGTTGGGGTCGATGGGCTGACCGGAGGGTGAGACCGGCAGCAGAGAGCTGGTATCGCTCTCGTCGGGGGCGCCCCCGAGCTCCAGAGTCGGGGTGAGCGTCTGGGCCTTGCCGTGGCCGAGGATCTGGATGGCGGCGGCGCCGGTGTGCTCCTCCACCTGGCCCGCGGGACGGGGCTCCACGACGCGAGGCACGGACATCGCGGGGGAGAATGCCCGGGAAAATGCCCGCGTGGACAGCATCTTGGTGTCGCCAGGCTCGTCGTCTTCCTCGTCTTCGACGTCGGCCTCGGCCACCGGAGCGGGCTGCTCCATGCCGAGGTCGGTGGACTCGCCGGCGACGTCTTCGTCATGTTCGGATGCGAGGTCGAAGGACAGGTCGTCGGATGCGCTCGGGGCATCACCGAGGCGCCAGCGGTCGTCGCTGGTGTCGGCGCCCCAGTCGAGCTCGTCGACTGCGGACTCCTCGCGCTCATCGGCCGGCTCGGGGCGGGCCACCTGGACCACATCGGCCGAGCGGGGCTGCCCCAGGGCGTCGCCCCAGCGCAGCTCGTCTGCACCGAGCTCGAAGTCGTCGGGGGACGCGTGTCCCGGAGGGGGACCCTCGGACTCCATCACCGGAGGCTGGCCGGCGGCGGCCCGCAGCGCAGCCAACACGCTGGGGTCGGGCGTGTCGATGCGGGTGACGTCTTCGTCTTCTTCGGAGTGTTCGTCGGTCTCGGGACCGAGCAGAGAGTCCTCTGGCTCGAGGGCGGCCAGGTCTCCGTCTTCTTCGAGGTCGGGGGCATCGTCGCCCCAGTCGATGTCGTCGAGCTCGTCGACGAGGGCATCGTCGGGGTCGAACTTCAGGCCGGGATCGTCGTCGACCACGATGTCGTCGGCTTCGCTGCCCCAGCCCGCCGTGGGGTCGAGTCCACCCACCTGTTCGCCGAAGATGTCGGCGGTGTTGAACAGCGCGGTCTGCTCGAAGCTGGCCGATTCCTCGTCGAGCCCGATGGTCTCGGGTCGGGTGGGCTCCACGGCGCTGGGGTCGAAGACCTCGGGGGCATCGGCCTCATCGCGGGGGTCCTGGGGACGCGCGAGGTTGATGGTGCCCGACTTCTGCGGCGGCTCGATGCCATCGGCGTACACCAGGGTGTCGGCGCTGTGGAGCGGGTCGGCGGCGGGGTCTGGCTTGGGGATGCCGACCAGTGTCTCGGCGCTGAAGAGGGGGTCGGAGCCCACCAGGGTGTCGGCCCGGAGCAGGGGGTCCCGGGCGCCGAAGATCTCCTCGGAGTCCTCGTCGGCGATGGGGGCGTTGGGCGACGGCAGGCCGCGCGGGGGCACCAGGCTGCGGCTGATGAGCAGATCGGCGTCGGGGTCGGTGTCTTCGTCGTCGGTGTGTTCGTCGTCGAGCGTGGGCTCGGGGATGGCGCGGGGCAGGTCGGGCGCGTCGACCATCGCCTGGATGGCCTCTCGGAGCGCTTCCTCCTCGGACTTCAGCGGCGCCGGCACGAACGCCAGAGCGGGCTTGCCTTCGGCGCTGTCGGCCGCTGGCTCGGCCGCGTCCCCGTCCTCTTCTGCGACCACCTCGGCCACTGCCGGTGCCGGGGTGTCGGACCGGGGCAGGTCGTAGCTGCCCGAAAGTTCGAACAGCACCTCGTCGCCCTGGTCGTTCTTCAGAGGTTCTGCGCTGGTGGACGTGGGTTCCACATGGGCGGGGTCGGGCGGGGGTTCCGCAGCTGCGGGTGCCTGTGGACCAGAGCGGACTGCCGGTGTGGATGGCGGCAGCGGGGCCTGCGTGGACGGCGCCTGGGTGGATGCCAGAGCCGCGACCAGGGACATCTCGGACTGCAAGACCGAGAAGGAGCCGTCGTCGAGCTCCATCGGCTGGTCTGCCCCGGAGACGGCGAGCAGGTCGATGGACAGTGCACGGCCAGGGGGGAGGTGGCGCTGTGCGAGCGCGCGGACGAACGCCCGACCGGCTTGAACCGTGGCAAGCAGGCGCTCGGCGGACTCGATGCGTTCGGACATGTGGGTCCCGGGGTCTGGTGGACGGGTCGGATCGGACCCGGTCCAGCGGCGTCAGCGGAGCCGAGGGGTGGGTCTCAGTCGAGCCCGGTTCCGGACAGGCGCTTGAGCTGCGAGGTGCCCTCGCTGATGCTGCTCATGATCTCTTCGCGCAGTGCCTTCATCCGCGCGATGTTCTCCTCGATGGTGCGCAGCTTCGTCTTGAGGTCGGAGTTGTCCTGGCGCAAGGCGGTGGCCTCTTCTTCGAGCTGGGCCAGGCGACGGCGGGCCGTGGCGTTTTCGCTGTCGGCGTTGCGGACTTCGGCTTCGAGGGCTTCGAGGGCGGCCTGCTGGTCGGTGCGCCCACGCAGAAGGTCGGCGTGCTGCGTCTCGATCTCAAGGCGCCGGCCGGCGATCTCGGCAGCGGAGTCGCGCAGGCGGTCGAGCTCCGACTCCATCCGCGTGACGTCGGACTCATGCCGCTTGATCTCCATCTCGGTCGCCACGATTCGGCGGGTGGTGATCTCGTTGCGGTGCAGGACTCGGGACAGGTCGCCAAGCCTCGACTCGAGGATGGCGGCCAGCTCCTGCTGGAGGGCGTCGAGGCGGTCTGCGGAGGTGTCGGTGGTCATTGGAGGGGGTCTCCGATGAAGACGGGGGTGCGGAACGCGCGGTCAGCCGACCACACGAGGATTCAGCGAGGGGGAGGATACGGGGAGGTGGCCGGGCGTGCCCGTCCGGACGCCAACCCGGCCGCGTGCAACCGGTATTGGGGGGGCTGGGGACGGCAGGGCATCGGGACGGTGCTCCAGGACTGCCGCTCAGGAACGTGAGTCATTGGGCGGAAGGCTGGTTGGGTGGCCCGCATGGGGCGTTGGCTCGGGCGGATGGCGCCCGGCGCTGGCACGGGCCACTTCGCCGAGCAGGACGTGTCCGACACTTGCATTCGCCTGAAGTCTACGGTGAATCCCGGCGACCGTACCGACCCCCAGTCTGCCGTGTCAAGTCACGCCAAGTCCCGACGGGCACGGCGCTGCGGTGGTTGCGCATCCCGGGTGACGCACCTGCGCAGGCAGAGTAGGAGGCCGGGCATGTGAGGCCGTCGGATGAACCGCAACCCGCAGCTCCTGGTGATCGAAGGCGCCCTGGAAGGCCAGTCCTTCGAGGTCACGCCCGAAGGGCTCGACATCGGGCGAGATGCCACCTGTGACGTGTGCCTGCCCGACCCTGGCGTGTCCCGCTCCCACGCGCGGGTGTTCCTCCACAATTCCGCTGTCTGGGTGCAGGACAACGGAAGCCGGAACGGGGCATTCGTCAACGGCAAGCGCCTGCAACGTCCAAAGACGCTGTCGCCAGGCGCTCAGCTGAAGGTGGGCGACCACATCTTCGAGGTCCGGCTGGCCGCCGACGCTCCCCCGCCTCCCCCCCCGGCAGAGCCATCCGTGGTCACGGAGGGGCCGACCGAGGTCACCGAAAGCCCGCCCCCAGCGCCAGAGGCACCGACCTCGACCGAGCCCACGGTGGCCATCGAGGTCCCGAGTGGCGGGGGAGGGGCGACTCGCGCGATCGTCGTAGTGGTGCTGCTGCTGGTTGTCGCGGGCATTGCGGTCGGGCTCCTGTCTGGATAGCCCCGTCCGGCCGCGGGGAGGCAGGCGACTCGCTTGTTCAGAACTTCGGCGATTGCACAGGTATCGCACACGGTGCGGACCACTCGGCGAACCGGCGACCACTCGGGATCTGCATCCCGTCTGACCGCCGGTGGAGGCTGAGGGACCGGCGCCAGGAGGACAGCAGGACGTGTCGAACCGGCAAGTGGAGCTTGTGGTCCGTCGCGCCGGGAATCCGGAACAGCGGCTGTTTCTCGCCCCCGGGGTCACCCACCTGGGGCGCGCCGAGGACAACGACCTGGTCCTGGCCGACATCGGCGTCAGCCGTCGTCACGCGCGCATCATCGTGAACGATGCCCAGGTCCGCTACGAGGACCTCGGCAGCGGCAACGGCAGCTTTGTGCGTGGCCGTCGGGTCGACCGTCATGTGGTGGGCAGCGGTGACGAGGTGGTCATCGACCCCTTCCAGCTCACCTTCCGCTTCCACGGCTCCCGCGGTCCGGTGCCCGAAGACGACGAGACGGTGAGGGCCCCCGAGGCCGACGCCCTCGAGTCGGCTCCCGGACGGCTGGTGGTGCTGGCCGGCCATCGACTTGCGGCGGCCTACCCGGTCACTGCGGCGCCGCTGTCGCTCGGCCGGTCGGAGGTCCGCGACGTCGTTCTCTTCGACCCAGCCGCCAGCCGCGACCACGCCTCCATCGAGATGCGGGCCGACGGCTTCTGGTTGATCGACCGCGGCAGCGCCAATGGCACCTATGTCAACGAGCTCCGGGTCTCCGGCAGTCACCAGCTGATGTCTGGCGACCGGGTGCGCATCGGCGCCACCGAGTTCCGCTTCGAGCTGTCGGGCGCACCCGCCCCCGCCCTCGCGGCGCCAGCCCAGCAGTTCCGAGCGGTTGGTCGCAAAGACCGCGCCCTCGCGGTCGACGAACAGCACCGCCGGCAGCGAACCGCGCCAGTCCCGTTCCAGCCGCGCCACATCGACCGCCACCACCAGCGCCCCGCGCACCCGTCCGTTGGCGGAAAAGCTCGGCGCGGCAAAGTAAAACGCCCGCGCGATTCCCTCGGGTCCGGCCCCGTGCGCCACGCCAAGCGCCCCGTCAAGGGCGCGGTCCAGCGGCTCCTCATGCAGTCCCCAGCCGGGCAGGCCCGGCGCCGATTCCGCCAGCATCCACGCCGCCTCGGCCGCGGAGCGCGCACGCACCACCGTCCGCATCGGCGGCGGCAGGCTTTGGGA
>ENA-OWNT01000568-OWNT01000568.1-seawater-metagenome-genome-assembly--contig:-NODE-568-length-76767-cov-10.752249_pt1 | contig 76767 bp, 61 predicted proteins | sample MGYA00238136_ERZ651165 | MGnify/ENA primary metagenome ERZ651165 (study PRJEB26861, sample SAMN08777766) | seawater metagenome | isolation source: coastal seawater | place: USA: Florida | collected...
GTTCATGTTTTTGCCGTACTGCTGAACACTGACGGTGCCGCCGAAACCGCTCTGGCTCACGTTGGCCGTGTTGTTCTGCCCGTACTGGCCGACGTACGCCTGATTATAGGCGCCGCTTTGCACAACGTTGGCCTGGTTGTTGGTCCCGGCCTGCACGACCGCCGCCTGGTTGTAACGGCCGGCCTGTTCCAGCGTCAGCACGTTGCCGTAGCCGCTTTGCTGGGCGTAGGCGGCGTTGTAGGCGCCGGTCTGGTTGATCGCCGCGGCGTTGGCCTGGCCTGTCTGGATCTCGACCAGTCGCTGACGGGTGCCGCTCTGGTCGACACGGGCTTGGTTGTTGGAGCCGATCTGACTCAGGTCCACCCGGCTACCGGCAAGCGAAATGCCCGAATAACGGGCTTCGGGCACAAGGTCGGCGGCCAAGCACACCGCGCTGCCGAGCAGCAGGGCGGCGGCCAGGGCCAGGTGTGCGGATCTGCGCTTACTGTGCATGGATCTCCCCCGATAGTTTGCTTTGTTCTGCAGCAGTGATCGGCGTATTCATCGTCTGCTCGTCATACGCTTTCAAGTAGCCCGCAAGCAGGGGCTTTTTCAGATCGTCCGGGTTTTTCAGGTTCCAGCTGCCATCACGCGCGCCTTGAGCGATTAAGTGGATCAGGCCCGCTTCGATGGCTTCACGTACGCATTGCTGCACCGGTTCGTTGCGCGAAAGGCCTGTCTCGACTTCGAGCAAGTGGCGCAACGAGACGAATTTGAACACGCCAAAATCCAGCTGGATCGAAAACACGGTCTTGGTTGTGGTCACGCTCTGGATAATGTCGCCACTGCGGATGTCGACCGCCCGCAGGTTGATGGTCACCTGGTCCTGGCGATAGAGGTCCGAAGGGCCAATCCCTAGGTAACGTACACCGAAACCGCCGGTGCGAACGTTGCTCTCATAGGCCACGATGGAGCCTTCGATGAGCATGTTGGCCGGGCGCAGAGGCGGCAGTTGCGTCTGCGCGCGATCGGACGGCTGCTCCAGGGCGCGGACGAGGTCGAAGTGCTGCTCCATGCGCGACCGGTCCCACGCCGACAGCTTCGGCGCCAGCGCGTCGTACTCGGCGAGGACGTAGTCGAGCACCGAGCCCTGGGACGCCGAGGCGCCGCCCGCCGCGCCGAACATGCGGTCGAAGACGGCCATGGGGTCCTCCGCCAGGGGCAGCTGCTGGGCGAGGCCGGCGTGGCAGACGGGCCGGCCGCCGTGGATCGACAGCTCGACGCTCGCCAGCCGGTCGGGGCGGCCGATCTGCGCGGCGACGATCTGGTCGAGGGACGGCGCGGTGGAGAACAGGTCGTCGCCGGTGAAGTGGACCCAGGACCCGGTCCACGCGTGGATCCAGCCCTTCTCGTGGCGGTACCCGGGCAGGTCGAGCTCGGCGCTCGCCATGGACAGGCCGTCGACGGCCACCAGCCGGTCTCGGTGGCGGTACAGGGGACGCAGGGCGCGGCTCCAGTCGGCCTCGGCCACGCCGGTCAGGGACTCCTGCCACTGGACCCCGTCCGGGTGGCCCCAGGGGTTCATGTGCCAGTGCTGCCAGACGGTCCCGTGCCCGCTGGACAGGATGATGAGGCGCTTCGGAGGCCCGGTCGTGTCGTCGGCGGTGGCTCCGCGCATCCAGAACGGGAGCGTGGTGGAGGCGGCGCCCAGGCCGAGGGCCTGGAGAAAGCGGCGGCGGTTCACGATGGTCATCACTGGCTCCCTCCGGCCGTCGGCCGCGTGCGGAACAGGTTCGAGGTGGCGATGGCGACGAGGAGGTCGCGGATGTCTCCGCCGTTGCGGCGGAAGCGGTCCTGGATCGTGCGGAGCGCCTCGGTCTCGCCGGGCGTCTCGGTGCGGCCGAGGGCGTAGCGGACCCAGGTGCGGGCGTAGCAGTCGTGGACGGAGTCGGAGCTCGCGAGGTGCGCGGCGAGCTGGACGGGGCCGTCGAAGGCCTGGGTGTCCTCGCCCCGGATGATGAGGTCGCCAGAGGCGTCGACGGCGCTCCCGTTGTCCGTGTCGCGCCAGCCGCCGACGCTGTCGAAGTTCTCGAAGGCGAAGCCGAGGGGGTTGATGCGCTCGTGGCAGCCGGTGCACTCGGCGGGGGAGGTGACCGCGGCGACGCGCTCGCGGTTCGTGGAGTCGGCGCCGATCGCGTCCGGGGGAGCGGTGCCGGCGGCGGACTCGGGCGGTTGGCCTATCTCCTCGCAGGCGAGGCGCTCCAGCATGAAGACGCCGCGCAGCACGGGGGCGGGGTGGACCGGGTGCGCCCGGCCGGCCAGCGTCGCGCCGAGGGTCAAGATGCCGGCGCGCTGGTCGGCGGGCAGCGTCACGCGGCGCAGCTCCAGCTCGAGGGGGAGGTTGTCGTCGTGGGTGTTCTCTCGGCGGCTCTCGGCGCCGGTGGGGGTGGCGCCGTACAGGGCGGCGGTGTCGAAGATCGGGTCCTCTTCGATGGCGATGGTCGTGGCCCACCCTTCGGTGGAGGTGAGCATGTCGCTCAGCGTGCCTGGGGAGCCGAACACCCGGTCCTCCACGAAGAGCTGCGCTTCGCGGATCATCGAGGCGCGCATGCCGATGAGGATCCCGGACCAGAGCTCCTCGCGGTCCTGGAGCGCGTCCTCCTCCGTGGACGCCTGGGCGAGGACGTCGCCTGCCCAACGCTCTCCGTAGAGGCCCATGTCGGCGCGGTTGCCGGTGACGGCGTCCACCTCGAGCCACTGGTCGTGGAAGCGGACGACCGCCTCGCGGGCGCGGGGGTCGTCGAGCATGCGGCGGGCCTGGGTCGCGATCTGCTCGCGGGTGGCGAGCTCGCCGCGGCTCGCGGCCGCGAAGAGGGTCGGGTCGGGCATGGAGTCCCACAGGAAGAACGACAGGCGCGAGGCGAGCTCCCACTGCGTGAGGCGGTGGACGTTGCCGGCGGCGGTCTCGGCGGGGCTCTCCTCGACGAGGTAGAGGAAGCCGGGCGTCTGGAGCAGGCCGCGCACCGTCTGGACGACGCCCTGGTCGACCTCGAGGGCCGCCACGTTCGCGTCGTGGAACGCCCGGAGCCGGGCCAGCTCGTCTTCGGTCGCAGGGCGGCGCCAGGCGCGGTGGGCGAAGCGCTGGACGCTCTCCCAGGCGCAGTCGGGCAGGGCGTCCCCGTCCGCGGCGGCGCGGTCGCACGTCCAGAACGCCGGGGCGACGGGGGCCCAGCGCGCGAAGTGGGCGGCGGCGGCCTCGGCCTGCTCGACGCCCCAGGGCGAAGCGACCTGGCCCTCGGCGAAGCCTTCGAAGCCGTCCACGCCCACCTCCGCGGGGAACACCCAGGGCCAGACGTGGGGGACCTCGTCCTCCTCGTAGTACTCGGCCCAGTCCTCGCCGGGAGGCGCGGGCCAGGTGGCACCGGGGGCGAAGCCGAAGAGGTCGCGGACGGCGTTGTTGTACTCGGTGGGGGTCAGCTGGCGGACCGGGCGGTCGCCGTCGGGGTGGCCGCCGCAGCCCGCGAGGGCGAGGGCGGTGACGAGGGGGAGCAGCAGGGGTCGGTTCATCGGTCGTCTCCTTCGTCGTCGTCGTCTCCTTCGTCGTCGTCGTCGTCACCTTCGTCGTCGTCGTCTCCTTCGTCGTCGTCGCCCTCGGACGACGCCGTCACCACCTCGAAGAACAGGAGCCCGTCCTCCTCCTCGGCGTAACCGACCTCCTCCCAGCCGCTGCCCAGGTCGCCCATGAGCTCTTCGCCGGCGACGCCGAGGCGCAGGGTGGCGACGTCGAGAGTCGCGGGGAGCGGGTTGTCGGCGCAGCCGTCCTCGACCTCCGCCTCCACCTCGCCTCGCTGGAGCTCGAACGCCGCCGAGCACGCCGCGCAGGTGTCCAGGACCGCCGACGTCGACCACGTCCAGAAGAGCGAGCAGAGCTCCTGGTCGTCGTCCGCGTCCCACTGAAGGACGACGTAGCCACCCTCCCCGGAGAAGGCGCCGCTGCCGTCGAGCTGGCCCTCGCCCCAGAGAAACGCCTCGGAGCCGCTGCCACCGTCGTCATCGTCGTCGTCGTCGTCGTCGCCTTCGCCGCCGGCGGGGCTCTCCCCCGGGGTCGCGTCGGTGGGGACGTTCCACCACGCCTCCGCGCCGGCACAGCCGGTGAGGAGCAACAGAAGCAAGAGGGGTCGGGTCATGCGGGCCTCCCTGGGTTCCATTCGAGGCTAGGAACACCCCGCCGGAGAGGCCCGAACTGCCCGATCTTCCCGTACTCGGTTTGAGTACGATCCCCCGATGTCTCCGACCCTCCTCCGCGTCGCCCCCGTGCGCCTCCTCCTCGCCGCTGCCCTCGCTCTGCTCGCGGGCTGTCCCCCATCCCTCGCCGACGACGACGACGCCGCGGTCAGCAACGACGACGACGTCGCGGATGACGACGACGTTGCGGATGACGACGACGTTGCGGACGACGACGACGGAGCAGATGACGACGACGACATCCTCGGCTGCAGCCCCGAGCTCTGGCCCCTGGAGCTCCTCGCCATGGGCGACGACGGCGTGCCGTCCGACGTCTTCGGCGCCGGCGAGAGCATTACGCTCGTCGGCCGCCTGACGAATGTCTGCGACGAGGCCTTCAGCATCGAGACGTCCAGCGGCTGCATGCTCGACCCGTGGGTCCTCGAGTCAGCCAGCGGGGTCGGAGAGGGCCGCGGCTGCGACGACGCCATCACGCTCTGGGAGTTCGCTCCCGGGCAGATGCTCACGGACTCCATGCCGATGGGGATGCTCCAGGCGGACAGCTGGACGTGGACGGCCGGCTTCACGGCGGGCCAGACCGAGGTCCTGCGCTTCGAGGTCCTCGCGCCCCCTGGCTGATCTGTAGCGCCCCCTCAGCCGCCCCGGTTCGCGAGGAACGGCGCCAGGGTCGGCTCCGGCTCCGGGGGGTCCGGCCGCTTCGCCGTCCCCCCGAACGCGCCGGTCATGAACAGGGAGAGGTACCGCGCGGGGCTGCGCAGCCGTGGCGGCTCACCCCGCGCCTGCCGAATGGCGCGCTCCCGGTCGGTCCAGTGCTGCCACTCGGCAGCGGGCACGGGCTCGGTGGTGATGGGCGGCGGCGCCTCGGCGAGCCGGTCGCGGATGCGCTCCATCTCCATCGGGGCCGGCGTGCATCCCCAGCCCCACATCACCGCCATCTTGCAGATCCCCACCGCCTGGCCGCGCTCGGACAGGCCCACGAGGCGGTGGGCGCCGATGGCGTCCGCGATGGGCAGGCTGTACGCGATGTTCTCGTCCGTGTGGAGCGCCTGGGTCTCCGTGAGGATGCGGTCGGCGGGGACGCCGAGCTCGATGAGGACCGCCCGCGTCGTCTTCGACTCCACCCAGCGGTTGTGGACGGCCGCGCCCGACGCGATCACGTAGTCCAGTCCGCCCTCCTGCCAGACCTCGGCCGCCCACAGCGCGCGGCGCCAGGTGCACACGCTCGCCTGGCCGTCGTCGGTCGCGGGGCAGCCGGGGACGACGCCAGCGACGACCGGTTCGGGCGGTGTGGGTCGCACCTGACGGGCGCAGCCGAGGCCGAGGACGACGGTGAGGATCAGCAGAAGGGAGCGCACCCGGTGAGGCTAGCCGCCGAGTCGCCCTTTCGAGCGGTTCGGGCGGTTGGGCGGCCCGTCGACCCTCACCCCACGCTCACCGTCTTCATCCCCTCGGAGGGGGTGACCACGGGGGCGTAGCCGAGCTCACGGCGGGCCTTGTCGTCCCGGACGGTCACCGAGCGGCTCATCATCGAGGCCGCGAAGTAGGTGAGCGGAGGTGTGGAGCGGATCCGCAGAAGACGCCACAGCCCCTCGATCAGCCGCGCCGCCACCCGCACCGGCGCCGCCGGCAGGCTTCGGTCCGGCAACGTGAACCCGGCCGCCTCGGCCATCCCGCCGAGGAACGCTCGGTAGGTCGTCTCCACGCCGTCCGTGATGAAGTACGCCTCGCCTCCGCGCCCGGCGGTCAAGGCCAGCGTCAGGGCATGGACGACGTTCGCCACGTGAGCGGTCGAGGTCCGGGCTCGACCCCCGCCCAGCCACACCCAGCCGCCGTCGTCGGCCATGCGCTTGATCGCGGGCAACACCGACGCGTCACGCGGGCCCCACACGAGCCGAGGACGCACCGACAGAGTCGTGAAGCCGTCGCGGTTCGCCGCGAGGACGAGCCGCTCCGCCTCCGCCTTCGTCTCTCCGTAGAGGAACCGGTGCTTCGGTGGGACGGGGGCCGTCTCGTCCACGTCGAGGAGGTCGGCGTCGTCGAAGAGGACCGCCTCGGTGCCGACGAGGATGAAGCGCCGCACCCCCGCGTCGCTCGCCGCGGCCAGGAGCTGTCGCGTCCCCTCGACGTTCGTGTCCCAGTACGCCTGGCGCGGGCCGTACTCCTCGACGTAGGCGGCGGCGTGCACCACGGCATCGACCCCGGCGAGGGCCTCGGTCGGCACCTCTCCGAGCGAGCACCGCACGGCGGTCGCGCCGAAGCCCTCCACGGTGGCCGCGCTCCGGTCGGACCGCGCCATGGCGAGGACCTCGTGCTCTCCGGCCAGTCCTTCGATGAGGTGCCCGCCGACAAACCCGCTCCCGCCGGTGACGAAGACCCTCACCCGTGGCTACCCGAGGACCGCCTTCAGCGCGGGCACGCCCTCGACGATCTTGCCGACCATCTCCTGGCCCGCCTCGGACTGCACGTAGTTGAGGAACAGCTGCACGAACGTGCCGAGCTGCTCCTTCTCCAGCCCGCTGGACGCGAGCTGCATGATCGCCCCGAGGCCGCCCATGTCTCCCATCGCGCCGCCGAGCATCCCGCCGAGGCCGCCTCCGCCGAGCAGACCGCCTCCGCCGCCACCCGCGTCGGGAGCTCCGCCGCCGAGGGCGCCGCCGAGCATCCCGCCGAGGGCACCGCCGAGGCCGCCTCCTGCGTCGCCGCTCTCCTCACCGCCGCCGAGCAGGGCGCCGACTCCGGGCAGCGCGCCCGCGAGCTGGCCGAACGCGTCGTCGTCCATCTGGTCCTGAAGCAGCCCGAGGAGGCCCTTCGTGGCTGCGGTTCCGGTCTCTTGCGGCACGCCGAGCTCTTCGCTGGCGCTCTGGATGAACTGGTCCATGGGCTCCCTCTCTCCGGCGTGGTCGGCCGGGGGCCGGAGCATGGCACACTGGAGGCAAGACTTCGGACTGTCGGCAGACCGCCGATGAGGGGCAGGGAGACTGAAGGAGAGCGCATGCAGGTCGTTGTCGCCCACACCGTTGACCCGGACCCGGAGCACGCCCTCGCGGAGCTCTGTCGGGACCTCCGAGCGGGGGCCGCCGACGAGCCCCCCGTCGCCTTGATGGTCTTCGCCTGCATCGAGATGGACCACCAGCGCCTGCTGGATGGACTCGTGGAGGCGTTCCCTGGGGTTCCGCTGATCGGCTGCACGACCGACGGTGAGGTGTCCGCCGACCTCGGGTTTCAGGAGGACTCGGTCTGCGTGACCTTGTTTGCGGGTCACGACTTGCGGGCGCGGGCCGTCGTCGCCCGGGACCTGAGCAAGGACATCGAGGCGGCGCTCGATGTGGCGGAGAGGCTGACGGGACCCGAGGGCGGACCGACCCTCGTCTTCGCGCTGCCTGAAGGCCTGTCAGCTTGCGGGGCGGACGTCATGGTCGATGGGCTCAATCGTCGTCTCCCGTCCGGGATCCCCCTCGTCGGCGGGACGGCGGGTGATCAGTGGGAGTTCCAGGGGACACGCCAGTTCTTCGGTCAGGAGGTCCTGGGTGACTCGATGCCGCTCCTGGGCGTCTACGGGGACATGCGGGTGTCCGTCGGGGTCTCGTCCGGATATGCCCCCATCGGGACGAGCGGGCTCGTCACCAGCGCCCAGGGACCCCTGGTGCACTCCATCGACGGGTTGCCCGCCACGGCGTTCTATCGGAAGGTCGCTGGTGTCACGAGCGGCGTGAACCCCGAGAACCCCCTCTCAGTCTCCGTCGACGGCGGGCCCCCGTTCCTGCGGGCGCCCCTCCGGAGCGACCCCGAGACCGGCGCCATCCAGTTCGCGGGCGACGTCCCCGCGGGGGCCACGGTGTTCATCAGCGAGGTGGGGAACGGGGAGCTCCTCGACGCCTGCCAGACCTCCATCCAACTCGCGATGGACGGCCTCGGAGGGGACGAGCCCCACGCGGCCTTCATCTTCTCCTGCGCCGCCCGCAAGCAGCTCCTCGGGACCCGAACCGCCAAGGAGGCTGAGCTTCTCTCGGCGATCCTCCCGTCGGACATCGTCATGTCCGGGTTCTACACCTACGGCGAGATCGGGCCCCAGAACGGGCGGATCCAGGCGGACTTCCACAACCAGACCTTCGTTGCCGTCCTGGTGGGCGCCCCCGGGTGAGCTCCGAGGCCGAGCTCGAGGCGCTCCGACGGGAGAACCGAATCCTGCGGAGCAAGCTCCGGAGGTCCGAGCTGAACCGGGCCCGTCTCGAGGAGATCCGAGACTCGAGCACCCAGGTGCTTCGCAGCGTGATCCAGGACATGGACAGCACCCAGCGGCAGCTGATCGCCTCCGAGCAGCGTGCTCAGGAGGCGAACCGCGCGAAGAGCACCTTTCTGGCCAACATGAGCCACGAGCTGCGTACGCCGCTCAATGCGGTCCTCGCCTACACCGAGGTGCTGGTCGAAGAGGGTGACAACCTGCGGCCCGAGCAGCTCGACGACCTGAGAGTCGTGCTCGACGCGGGCCAGCACCTCCTCCGACTGATCTCCTCCGTTCTCGACCTGTCGAAGATCGAGGCGGATCGCCTGGACCTCCACCAGGAGGACACGATCGTCGAGGAGGTCATCAAGGAGGTGGTCGCCACCGCCCGGCCGGTCATCGAGGAGTCGGGGAATCGCTTCGAGGTCTTCTTCTCGACCGATGGCCTCGTGCTGCCTCTCGATCGCCTGCGGCTCGCCCAGGTGCTCCTCAACCTGCTGTCCAACGCTGGGAAGTTCTGCCGCGACGGGGTGGTGACCTTCACCGCCGGGACGGGCCGGGAGCACCTGGCGTTCTCGGTTGAAGACACCGGGATTGGAATGACACCGGAGGAGCTCGCGCGCGTCTTCGAGCCGTTTGTTCAAGCCGACTCCTCGACGACTCGCCGCTACGGGGGAACCGGCCTCGGCCTGGCCGTGGCCCGGGATCTCGTGGAGCTCATGGGCGGACGCATCGAAGCAAGAAGTCGGGCCGGCCAAGGCTCTCGGTTCACGGTCCTCTTGCCGCTCGTCGGCCACTCTCGACCGCGCACTCCGTCGGCCTCTTCGTCGTTCGGGCTCCGTCGCGCTACCTGGCGCCGCGCGTCGGGCACGTTCTCCATCGGCGACTGAGGCGGCAGCCCCGGCCGGGAGCGGTTGCGCGCTGCTGCGACGCTCGGCGCCTAGGCCACCGGGTTCATCGCCAGTGGCTCTGCGACCAGTTCCCTGTCCCAGTACTCGGGGAGCTGGGGGCGGTCGAACCACCAGCCCTGGGCCGTGTCGCAGCCGAGGCTGGCCAGGAACGTTGCTTGAGCCGATTCCTCCACGCCTTCGGCGACGACCTCGAGGTCGAGCTCGTGGGCCATCGCGAGGGCGGACCGGGTGATGGCCACGGCCGCCGGATCGGACGGGAGTCTGGCGACGAACGATCGGTCGATCTTGAGCACGTCGAACGGGAAGGCGACGAGGTACGACAGGGAGCTGTAGCCGGTGCCGAAGTCATCCAGCGACGTCCGGACCCCGAGCGCGCGAAGCTCGCGGAGGCTCGCCAGGACCTGGTCCGAGTCCTGTGCGAAGACCTGCTCGGTGAGTTCGACCTCCAGACGCGATGGGTCGAGACCCGACCCGGCCAACGCCTCGGCCACCGTCGAGACGAACCCCGGTTCCTGGACCTGATGGGGGGAGACGTTCACGGCGACCCGGATCGGGGACCCGTCTGCCGCGCGCCAGGGGACCGCATCCCGACACGCGCGCCTCAACACCCACTCCCCGAGCGCCGAGGCAAGCCCTGCTCCTTCGGAGATCGCCACGAAGACGTCTGGGCGGACGGGGCCTCGGGTCGGGTGCTTCCAGCGGCAAAGCGCCTCGACCGCGCGTGGGCGACCGGTCAACAGGTCGACGATCGGCTGGTACACGAGGTGGAGCTCGTCCCCGGCGATCGCCACGGCAAGATCCGCCTCGAGCTCCATCCGCTCGATCGCCTCCTGGTGGGCCTCCGCAGAGAAGGTGCACACGCCCTCCCCCCGGTCCCGGGCGCGGATGGCGGCGGTGCTTGCGTGGGCGAGACTGTGCTCGGCGCCAGGGACGTCGTCTGGGGGCGCGATCCCGACCGTCGCCCCACATCGGATCTCGAGGCCCCCGAGGCGGTACGACTCGGCCAGCCGGTCACGGAGCGCGTTGGCGACGCCGACCGCCTCGTCGGGTGAGTGGGGTCCGGTGAGGGCCACCGCGAACTGGCGGTCCGCGACGCGGCACAGGGTGGTGACCTCTGCCTGGAGACCCCACGAGGAGACCTGCGACAGGCCGGTGAGCAACCGCTCGGTGCTCAAGCGGAGCATCTCCTCGGTTCCGTCGGGTCCAAGGGTCGAGGACACCTTGTCGACGCGGTCGAGGGAGAACACGAGGACCGTCGGCAGGTGACCCGTCGCACGCCCCCGCGACAGCGCCTCGCCGAGGACGTGGAGGAAGAGCCGCCGGTTGGGCAGACCGGTCGAGTGGTCGTGCAGACCGATCTCCGAGCGGTCCGAGATGCTGCCCGCCATCCGCGTGATGGCGCCTGAGTCGTCCCGGACTGCGAGCCCCTGGACGAGGAGCCAGAGCCAGCCGCCGCCCTCGGTGGAGCGCATCCGGATCTCCATGTGCAGATGGTCGCTCTCCCCGAGGAGCAAAGCCTGGAGTTGGTCTTTCGTCCGCCGCAGATCCGCGGCGTGGACCCGTGACATCGGAACCGAGAGCTGGCCCTCGAACGCCTCTCCTCGGTCGACGGGGACGAACGTGTCGCATCCGGGGGAGAGGTAGACCCGGTCGTCATGGGCCTCCCAGTCCCAGAGCACGTCCCGAGACCCCCGCGCGGCCAGGGCATACCGCTCCTCGCTCTGGCGTACGGACTCCGTCGCCCTGCACGCGTCCAGGTGCGCTCGGACACGGGCCACGAGGACAGGGAAGGTCGGAGGCTTGGGGACGAAGTCGTTCGCGCCACCGTCGAGACAGCGGACCACCAGCGACGACTCGGTCCGAGAGGTGAGCATGAGCACCGGAAGCTGTGATTTCGGCCAGCGGGCCCGGATCTCGACCAGGGTCTCCAGCCCGCTCATCTCGGACATCATCACGTCGAGGAGTACGACGTCGATTGGCTCGCGCTCCAAGGCGTCGATCCCCGCGGGACCGCTGTCGGCCGTCGTCACTTGGAATCCTCTGGCCCGCAGACGACGCGCGAGCGCGGTCGAGAGCAGAGGCTCGTCGTCGATGATCAGGACATGGTCGGGCGGGGCGGTGGTCATGAGGCAGCGTTCACTCGGGTCTACATCGACCAACGCGCCGTCGACTTGAGGCGACACGGCTCCGACGGCCATTGCCACTGGCCTCGTCCTCCCCTCTAATGCAGGAGGGGACAGTTGGGTCATGGGTGGATGGACGTGAACTCGGAGAACGAAGTCCTCGCTCGGGAGCTCGAGGAGGCACGCCGGGAGCTCGCAGCGTGCCGGGCGCAGCGAGTGGACCTGGAACGCCAGGTCGAGGCCTTGCGCGGGCGTCTCGCCGACGCTGCCCACGACCTGAAGTCTCCGCTGACGGTGATCCTCAGCTACGCCGAACTCCTCCTGGAAGGGGGGGAGCAGATGAGCGCCGAGGCGCGTGGGGACCTCGAGGCCATCGCCCTCGGTGCGCGGCAGCTCGCTGAGCTCGTGACGGAGAAGCTGGCGCCCCCCGACGCGCCCGCGTGAAGTCAGCCTTCCTGGCCGAGGTTGCGTCTGATCTCGGCCAGGAGCTCATCGAACACCGGGGGCTTGATCACGACCCCGTCCGCGCCCCTCGCGCGGGCTTCATCCAGGGTCTCTCGGTCGGTCCGGGCCGTGAGGACGAGGACCCGAAGTCGGCTCGATGGCCAGAGCTCCCGGATCGCGCGGAGGACCTCCAGGCCCCCCATTCCCGGCATCATCAAGTCGAGGAGGACGAGGTCGAAGTGCTCCTTGCCCAGGAGGGCGAGAGCCTCTCCTCCACTGCCGGCGGTCTCCGCGACGTAGCCCCGATTCCGGAGCCGCCGGGCGGTGACGCGACTGAGGACGTCCTCGTCGTCGACGACGAGGAGCCTCGCGGGGGCGGGCTGGTTCACCCCCGGCGACGCCGGAGGCCGAGCACTCCGAGGAGGGCGAGCGCCCAGGTCGCCCCACCGGGGCTCGCGCCGAGGTCGTTGCGGCAGTCGCAGCCGGCGGTGGTGCTCACCCCGCTGTCGTCGTCGTCACCGGCCACGGTCTCCGTGGGGGCGCGGTAGAGGCGGGGGGCGGCCCAGTCGGAGGCGGCGCCGTGCTCGTCGGTGGCGCGGGCGGACCACCAGACGTCGCCCTGGAGCGTCGTGTCCACCGACCACGTCGTCGTGTCCTCTCCCGTCACGAGGACTCCCTGGACGGTGGTCACCACCTCGATCAGCTCCTCGTCGGTCGCCACGAGGAAGTCCACGTAGACGAGGTCTCCCTCCGGGTCGACGGGATCCTCCACCTCCAGCACCGGCGCTGCTGCGCCCTCGCCCTCGTCCTCCGGCGCCACGAGCACGGGCACGTTCGGCGCGTCGTTGTCGCCGCGGATGAAGAACGCGATCGTGTCGGGGACGGAGGTGACGCCGCCTCCGTCCACGGCGCGCACCCGCGCGAAGATCACGGTGTTCTGGGGCAGGTCGATGCCCTCGGCGGCGAGCGACCAGGTCACGAGCCCCGAGCCGTCGCCGGGGAGGGTGGCCGTCTCGTAGTCGGGGCTGTCGAAGCTGGCGGCGGTGTCGAGCTCGAACTCGTAGTCGAGCTCCGTCCCCTCCGGGTCGACGCCCTCCGACGCCACCAGATCCGGAGAGGTGTCGACGAGCTGGGCCCCGTCCGTCGGCGCGACGAACGCCACCCCCGCGGGGGGTCCGTTGTCCCCGCTCACAAAGAACGCCTCATCCGCGGCCCAGGCGCCGGTCAGGCCGTGCTCGTCCACGGCGCGGGCCGACCAGAGGAACTCGGTGTCCTCCGTCAGCGCCACCTCCACCGTCCAGGACGCCACGGTCCCGTCGCCGACCACGCCCGTGGCGCTGGCGACGACCGTGCCCTGTCCGTCGGTGACCTCCACGTCGTAGGTGACCGCGTCGGAGTCGATGTCCTCCACCTCGGTCCACTGGAGCTCGGGCAGCACGACCCCGACGGTCTCGCCGTCGATGGGGTAGCTGAGCAGCGGCGTGCCGGGGGCGTCGTTCAGGGCGTTGACGAAGAAGGCTTCGGGCGCCGTCCAGTCGGTGCTGACGAACGGGTCGCTCACTCGCGCGCGCCACCAGTACGTCCCGTTCTCCGGCAGCGCCACGTCGACCTTCCACTCGGTCTCCCCGCCCGCGCCCTCGGCCACGTCGGTGGCGGTGGTCACGAGGCTGGTGAGCCCCGCGTCGTCGTACACCTCGAAGTCGTAGATGAGCGTGTCGTTCTGGGGGTCGGACGCGTTCTGGAGCACGAGGTCCGGCGAGACGCTGCTGATCTCCACGCCGCCGATCGGCTCCAGGAGCGTCAGGGGGAAGCTCGGCCCGTCGTAGACGTTCGGGTCCTGGCCGAGGTCGTACTCATCCGCGTTCGTGAGCCCGTCCATGTCCGGGTCCAGCGCGCCGTCGTTGGGGTCGGTCGGGTCCAGGCCGTTCGCGAGCTCCCAGCCGTCGGGGATGCCGTCGCTGTCGTCGTCCGCGGGGGTCGGGTTCAGGGTGAAGGTCAGGGAGTCGGTGCCGCCGTCGCCGTCGTCCACGGTCACGACGACCGTCCAGGGACCGGCCACGGTGTCGGCGTAGGTGGGCGTCCACGCCATCGCGCCGTCGTTCGGGTCGATCGTCATGCCCGCGGGCGCAGAGGCGGACTGGCTCCAGGCCAGCACGTCGGCGGTGCCGGGGTCGGTGACGGTGGGGGTCCAGCTCCAGGCGACGCCCTCCCAGCTGTCGGTCGCCGGCGTGTTCGTGATCTCCGGGGGCAGGTTCGCGATCACCACCGTCCCGGTCTCGCTGTCGGAGCCGCCGTCGCCGTCGCTGATCGTGATGGTGACGGTGTAGGTCCCGTCGTCCACGTAGGTGTGGGAGCCCGTGCCGTCGACGGTGCCGTCGCCGTAGTCGTAGGAGACCGTGAGGTTCGGGACGTCGGCGCTCCCCTGATCGCTGCCGCTCCCCGAAAACGCGAGGGGGCTGCCTTCGTCGCCCGCCGCGGGGATGGTCCACGAGTCGAGGGTCGGGGGCACGTTCGCCGAGACGAACACGAGGCTGTCGGTCCCGGTGGCGCCCTGGGGGTCGGACACGGTGACGCTCACCGTGTAGGTCCCTTCATCGGCCGGCACGAGGTCCATGGTCGGCCCGGCGCCGGTGTCGCTGATCCCGTTGCCGTTGATCGCCCAGGAGTACGTCAGGGCGGCGGCGTCGCTCGAGCTCGGGTCCGTGCCGGCGGCGCTCCAGCTGCTGAGCGTGCCCTCGTCGCCGGTCGTCGGCCCGCTGATGACCACGGTGGGCGCCACGTTCGCGATGCTGACGGTCGCGGTGTCCTCGGCCTGGGCGCCGTAGTCGTCGGTCACCCGGAGGCGGACGGTGTAGGTGCCGTCGGCGTCGTAGAAGCAGGTGTTGCCCGTGGCCGCGGTGGCGGAGATGTCGTAGACGCCGTCGTCGGTGCAGTCCCACTCCCAGTTCGTGAGGAAGCCGCTCCCCACGTCGGTGGAGCCGCTGCCGTCCAGGGAGACCGAGGAGCCCTCGTTCGCCGCGTAGGGTCCGCCCGCGTCCGCGGTCGGCGGGGCGTTGCCGATGGAGACGGTCGCGGTGTCGCCGTCCACCGCGCCGTCGTCGTCGGTGACGAGCAGGAGCGGCGTGTAGTTGCCGACGATCGGGTAGGTGCAGGACACGGTCGCGCCGGTGCCGTCGATCACCCCGTCGGGCTCGCAGTCCCAGGCGTAGCTGACGATGGTCCCGTCGGGGTCGGCGCTCTGCGTCCCGTCGAGGGTGACGGGGACACCGTTCGTCGTGGTGTAGGGGCCGCCCGCGTCGGCGACGGGGGCCGTGTTGGTGATCGTCACGGCGGCGGTGGAGGTGGCGGTGCCGCCGTCGTCGTCCGTGACTCGGAGGCGCAGGGTCGCGGTGCCGTCATCGATCCACTGGCAGGTGGACCCCGTGGGCGATGTCGACGCGGTGTCGTAGATCCCGTCGTCCTCGCAGTCCCACTCGTAGTTCACGATGGTCCCGTCGGAGTCGCTCGACCCCCCGCCGTTCATCGTGAGCAGTGCCCCCTGGTTCACCGTGTAGGGGCCGCCGGCGACCGCGGTCGGCGGGGCGTTCGTCACGAGGACGGAGGCGGTGGCGGTCGCGGTGGCGCCGTCGTCGTCAGTGACCCGCAGGCGGAGGGTCTGGGGCCCATCGTCAGGCCAGGCGCACGAGGCTCCCGTGGGCGACGCGGAGTTCACGTCGTAGCTGCCGTTGTCCGTGCAGTCCCACTCGTACAGGAGGATGGAGCCGTCCGGGTCGTTGGACGCGCTGCCGTCCATGGCCAGGCTCGTCCCCTGCCCGACGACGTAGGGCCCGCCGGCGTTCGCGGTGGGGGCGGTGTTCGTGACGGTGACGGTCGCGGTGTCCGTGTCCTGGAGACCCGGGGTGTTCGTGACCCGCAGGCCCACCGTGTACGTGCCGTCGTCGGGGTAGGTGCAGGCGGACGAGGTGGGGGACGTGGAGGTGACGTCGTAGGTGCCGTCGTTCGTGCAGTCCCACTCGTAGCTCGTGATCGTCCCCGTGTTCGCGACGGTGCCCGAGGCGTCCAGCGGCAGGGCCACGCCCTGGTTCACGGTGTAGGGCCCGCCGGCGTCGGCGGTCGGGGGGCTCCCCTCCGAGTAGGACACGTTCACGGTGCCGCACTCGCAGCCACACGCGTTCAGCACGTGCACCGCCGAGGAGTTGCGCACCTCCACGATGAGCGTGCCGTCGGCGATGTCCGCGGGGCTGACCGTGTACGTGCCCTGGAGGACGCAGGTGTTGCAGTGGCCGCAGTTGTCGGACAGGCGGCCCACGTACTGGCCTTCGATGTAGACGTCGGCGTACTCGCTGGACGAGCTGTTGTAGTCGCCGTCCAGGTCCACGAACACCGTGATCTGGCTCGTGGCGGCCGGCAGGTTCGAGAACGTGTACGTCCAGTCCTGGCCCGTGCTGGTCAGGTTCTGCGTCTGCGACGAGTTGTAGGCGAACGCGCTCGCAGGGAGCAGGAGGGCGGCGAGCAGAACGATCGCGAGGGGGCGCGGCATGGTCACTCCAACGGCTTCTCCCCCCGAAGCCTGTCTGTGGGTGTGGTGACGCTACCGGGGGCACCCGAGAGGACGCAACCAGCGCCGGTGTCTGCGAGGGTCGAGGAGGTTCGGTCGGAGGGGACAGTTGGGACGTCCGGCGCCCCGAAACCCCCGCGCGGCTCAGGGCAGCGCGCGGACCAGCCGGAAGCCCACGTGCAGGCCCACGGCGAAGTGCTCCATCGAGGTCCGCCCGGCGAGGCGGGCGGCGCGGGCGTCGGCCTGCCAGGACCCGCCGCGCACGGGGCGGTGCTTCGGGTCCCCGTCGAAGGAGTCGGCGGCGATCATGTCCATCGTCCCGCCGGCGAGGTCCCGGAGGCCGTACACGCCGATGTCCGTGCGGCAGGAGCCGACGGTGTCGGGGCGCGGACGTCCCTTGCGGCTCGACGCGATGTGGCAGAGCGTCGGATCGAACGTGTTGCCCCAGGGGAACAGCCGCCCGTCCACGCCCCGGGCCGCCTTCTCCCACTGGTCCTCGGTGGGCAAGGACGTCGGGACGCCCGACTGGCCGCTGATCCAGGCCGCGTAGGCCATGGCGTCGTCCCAGGTGATCGAGCTCGCCGCCCACCGGGGGTTCCAGGCGTCGCCGTCCTTGTCCCGGTCCGGCACCTCGTACTGCTGCCCCGCGCTGGGCTTCTGCCAGTAGGGGATCGTCTTGCCGAGGCCGATGACCTGCCGCGGGGCGCGCGCCCAGGCGCCGTCCGCGTCCCCCTTCTTCACCCAGGTCAGGAAGCGCGCGTACTGGCGCATCGTCACCATCGACTCCGTCACGAGGAAGCCGTCGACGTGGACCTCCTCGCGCGGGCGGGGGTTCAGGGCGTCCGGGTCGCCGCCGCGGATGTAGGGCCCGGCGGGGACGTAGCGCCACTCGAGGCCGCCGCACTCCTTCTCGGTCAGCAGCCGGACCGGGCGCTCGCCGCTGGTCCAGTGGCCGCCGCGGGGGATGTGCACCGGGTAGGTGGTGGTCCGCTTGCCGTCAGCGCGGATCGTCAGGCGGTAGCTGCCCATGGGCAGGGGGACCTCGACGAGGGGGGTCGTCCCGAGGACGCGCTTGTCCACCGGGGTCCAGACGAGCTGCTCGGTGTCGTAGCGCTCGGCGGAGACCTCGGCGCCCACGGGGTCCGTGTGCAGGGTCAGCCTGCCGTCTCCGCGGAGCCGCTCGAGGTGGGACGGGGCGCCGTAGGCCCGCACGCGGCTCTCGAACCAGGCGGCGGACTCGAGGTCGCCGGCCTCCTCGGCTTGCTCGAACCGGAACATCCAGGCGTCGGCGAGCTGCGCGCGGGCTTCCTCGTTGTCCGGGTCGTGGGCGAGGGCGCGCTCGCAGGCGCCCTGGGCGTCGCCGAAGGTCATGGCCCGCTCGGCCCGGAGGCGTTGGAGGCGCTGGCGGGTGGCGTGGAGCTCGCTCTTGCGCTCCAGCGGTGCCCACGGGGCGATCTCCTGCTCGAGCTCGGCGATGCGGGCCTCCAGGGCGCGCACCTCCGCCGTCATGGCCCGGAAGCGCTCCCGGTGTTCCTTCGCTTCGGCGATGTGCTCATCGGCCCGCTCGCGGAGCGCGCTGCCGTCCAGGGCGTCCTCGATGGCCTCGGCCATCTCCCCCGCGGTCTGGTAGCGATCGCCGGGGGCGAGCTCCAGGGCGACGTCCACGATCTCGGCGAGGTCTTCGGGGACGGGGCGATCGGGGTTCGCGGTCCGGGGGTCGGGCCGGTCTTCGGCCACCAACTTGAAGACGACCTGGATGAGGTCCTCGCCCTCGAACGCCGTCCTCAGGGTGAGGATGCGGAACAGGATCGCCCCCAGCGAGGACACGTCGGACCGGGCATCGACGGGCTCGCCACGGGACTGTTCGGGGCTCATGTAGCCCGGGGTGCCCGTGAGCTCCTGGGGCCGGCCCGCGGCTCGGGCGGACGAGGCGGCGCCCCAGTCGAGTACGAGGACCTCGCCGAACTCGCCGAGCATGATGTTGCCGGGCTTCAGATCCCGATGGAGCACGCCCTGGTCGTGGGCGTAGGCGACCGTCTCGCACACCTGGACGAAGGCGCGCAGCAGGCGCCGGAGCGTCCAGTGGTCCGTGGTGGCGGGGTCGTTTGCGGCCAGCGCCGACAGGACGTCTTCGAGCGACCGGCCCTCGATCCGCTTCATCACGAAGTAGACCTCCCCGGTGCCGAGGCGGCCGATGTCGTGGACGGGGACGATGCCGGGGTGCTGGAGCTGCGCGGTGACCTGCGCCTCGATGACGAAGGCTTCGAGCTCCTGGCGCGTCAGGGCGGTGGGGTCGAGGACGACCTTGATGGCGACGGAGCGGTCGAGCTCCTGGTCGCGTGCCTCCAGGACACGCCCCATGCCGCCGCGCCCGATCTCCTCGCCGAGCAGGAAGCGGCCCAGGGTCTGGGGGAGCATGTGGGAGAACGACGGCACCGGGACGTCGGAGACGGTCTCGATGCTCGAGCCCGGGTCGGTCGCGGACCGCACGCCGAGCTCGTCGAGCAGCGCCCGGGCCTTGCGGACCGGAAGGGTGATCGGCTCCTCCATGGGAGGGAGTGTAGGACCGGCGGGACGTGGCGGCGAGCGAGGCGAGACAGGGGACAGAGGGGGCGCCGCGGCGGGGAGGGTTCGGCGGGGGACCTCGCCGGTCAGCCGAGGGCGAGTCCCACGACGGCCATGAGGACCGCGACGGCGGCGACGACCGCGACGGCGATGCGCCAGGGCGACCACGGGGCCTCGGCGAGGACGCAGGCGCCGTCTTGTCCGCTGATCACGGCGCGGTAGAGCTCACCGCGGTATCGGTAGGCGAGGACGTAGGCGGGCAGCCCGTGGCGCCGGGTGTCGAGGGCGTGGACCACCACGGAGAGATCGAGGCGGCGGCGTCGCTTGCCGGGGACCACGTCGTGGATCCGCTGCTTCGCCCGGAAGCGGAGGGCGTCGTCGATGCGCTTGCGGGCGGCGACGCGGTGGACCGCGAAGAGCTCCTTCCGGGCCTCGGGGGGACCCTCGGAGGTCGGGGACGCGGTGCGCAGGTCGTACGTGGGGGTCAGGACCGAGGTCTCGAGGAAGGTGAGACCCCGCGTCGCCGGGATGAGGATGGAGTCGAAGCTGAGCTCCTGTTGGCCGCCGTGCGGCGCCCAGTCGGCCTTGCCGGTGTTCATGTCCGAGTCGGCGGTCCAGCTGACCAGGGCCTTCGCGTCGAAGATCCACGCGACCCACCAGACCGGCGTCAGCTCGTCGACGTGGCTCGCATCGCGGAGATCGCCGGGGCGGAAGGGCCCGAGGGACTCCATCCAGGTGCGCAGCGCGGTGCGGGCGTCCTCGGGGGCGAGGGTGAACGGGAGCCACGACTCGACCGTCTCCAGCGGATCGGTCCGCTCCTCCAGGGCGAGGACGGCGTCGCAGTAGACGCAGCGGGGCGCCTGGTGGGCGGCGTCGTAGGCCATCGCGGCCGCGCAGGAGGTGCAGCGCAGGGTCTTCGTGACGACGTGGGCACGCTCGCTGGGCTTCGCGGTGGCGTGGCCGCAGACCGGGCAGCGCAGGTCGGTGGCCTCGATGCGGCCGGTGCAGCGGGGGCAGGGCGGGCAGTTCATGTGGTCAGCGCCATGCCGATCGTCAGGGCGACGGTGGCGACTGCGGCGAGCGCCAGGAGGACCGCGAGGCCGATCTTGATCCAGGAGCGGGGAACGTCGCCGTGGACAGCACCCGTGACGCCGTTCACGAGGATGCGGACGGGGGGCTTCGACGGGTGGTAGCGGGCGGCGAAGGACCAGACCGGGAGCAGGACGAGGTCGAGGCTCTCTTCGAGGAAGGTGGTCTCGTGGGCGAGGCGTCGGTGGCGGTCGCCGGGCATGAACGCGTGCAGCGCGCGGGTGACGCGCTGCTCTGCCTCGTCGTGGGCGAGGGCGAAGCAGGTGGCGCGGTCGAGGGTGGGCTCCTCGGCCGTCCAGCCGGCGATGATGGCCGCGTCGTAGCGGCGGAGCTCGCCGAGGGGGTAGGGCTCGATGGCCTCGAGGGCGTCATTGGGGATGGCTCGGGAGCCGGTGACCACGATGTCCTGGATGTAGCCGGCCCAGCGGCCCACGAACGGGACCCACTCGGTGGCGTTCTCGCTGGTCAGGGAGGCTTCATCGAGGGTGACGTACTCGTAGTCCTCGCCGATCTCGGCGCGGTACACGCTCCGAGCGAGGGCGCCGTAGAGCCAGGTCGGGGTGTAGATCCCCTCGGTCCGCTCGAGGGCGGCGCGGCGGAAGTCGGACCGGGTGAAGACGCCGCGGCTGCGGATCCAGGCCCGGACGGCGCCCGCGGCCTCCTCGCGCGTCGTGGCGAAGCCGAGGACGAAGACGGGCTCGGGGGTCTCGGTGTGAGGCCGCTCGACGATGGCGGGCGACGCGCAGAACGGGCAGGTGGTCGAGCGGTGGTCCGCCTCGACGAGCAGCACGGCGCCGCAGCCGTCGCAGGCGACTTCGTGGCGTTGCCTGATGGGTGTCCCGGGTGTCCCCCGCATCTCGAGGCGAGCATACGGGGGACCGGGCGGGTCATTGCGAGCGTCGGGGGGCTACTGGCCGCCCTGCATGTCGATCCACGTGTAGACCGAGACGGCGCCGCCGTGGTTGATGTGGGGGTGGCCGTCGCAGGCGGCGGCGGCGGCATCGAGGCTGTCCGCCTCGATGATGGTGTAGCCGGTGGCGGGGGTGTCGCCGACGGAGCCGTCGCTGGCGCCGTCCGCGGTCACTGCCTTGCTGGGGCCGAAGGGGGCGCCGCCGTCGACGATCGCGGGGCCCATCTTCCCGTACCACGCGCCCCACTCGGCCATGATCTTCTGCTGCTCCTCGGGGGTCGCGGCCATGCCCATGCCGCCGCTGTAGATCAGAACGAACTTCGCCATCGTGTGTCTCCTTGGGGTGTTGAGGCCGGTCCTTCGTGGGACTGGTCTCTGGGGACCCGCCCGTCGCGGGGATGCGCGCCGTTGCGGGGAGGGGGACGATACAGGCTTTCGTCACTCTGATGTTACGGAGTTGGTAATCCAGGCGCCGGGGGCGGGCGCGGTGGGCCCAGGAAGGTGGGGTGGCTGCGTCGCAGCCCCGGGCAGGTCCTGTGGTTGGGGTCAGAAAGGTGGGGCGGCTGCGTCGCAGCCCCCGCTGCTTCCTGTGGGTCTGGTCAGAAAGGTGGGGCGGCTGCGTCGCAGCCCCCGGGCAGATCCTGTGGCCCGGCCCAGGAAGGTGGGGCGGCTGCGTCGCAGCCCCCGCTGCTTCCTGTGGCTCGGTTCAGAAAGGTGGGGCGGCTGCGTCGCAGCCCCGGGCACTTCCTGTGGCCCGGCCCAGAAAGGTGGGGCGTCTGCGTCGCAGCCCCGTGCACTTCCTGTGGCCCGGCCCAGAAAGGTGGGGTGTCTGCGTCGCAGCCCCGGGCAGATCCTGTGGCCCGGCCCAGGAAGGTGGGGCGTCTGCGTCGCAACCCCGGGCAGATCCTGTGGCCCGGCCCAGAAAGGTGGGGTGTCTGCGTCGCAGTCCCGGGCACTTCCCGTGGCCCGGCCCAGGAAGGTGGGGTGTCTGCGGCGCAGCCCCGGGTAGATCCTGTGGCCCGGCCCAGAAAGGTGCGGTGTCTGCGTCGCAGCCCCCCGGCACTTCCTGTGGCCCGGCCCAGAAAGGTGGGGTGTCTGCGGCGCAGCCCCGGGCAGATCCTGTGGCCCGGCCCAGAAAGGTGGGGCGGCTGCGGCGCAGCCCCGGGCAGATCCTGTGGCCCGGCCCAGAAAGGTGCGGTGTCTGCGTCGCAGCCCCCGGCACTTCCTGTGGCCCGGCCCAGGAAGGTGGGGTGTCTGCGGCGCAGCCCCCGCTGCTTCCTGTCGTCCGCGCCTGAGCGTGGCGCCTCGTTGGTCCCCGCGCTGGGAACTTCCGGCTCTGTCGCCGGTCCCACCCCCTGCGCCCGCGGAGTGACCCATGGACCGGACCCCGCGACCCATCGAGATCGACACCCTCCCCTTCGCCGGGATGATGCTGCTGCTCATCCCCATGCTCCTCGCGAGCGTGCAGTTCGCCGCCATCGCGACCATCGACGCGGCGCAGCCGGCGATCGCCGACGGAACGTCGCCGCCCGATGCGACCTCCCTGCACCTCACCGTCGGGCTCCACGACCGCGGCTACACGATCAGCGCCCGCGACGGCGCCCTCGTCGAGCTCGGTTGGGACGGCCCGCGGGAGATCCCCCTCGCCGTCGACGGCCACGACGTCTCCGCCCTCAGCGAGGCCATGCGCGAGGTGAAGCGTGCCTGGCCCGACGAGGTGGATCTGATCCTCAGCCCCGGCGACGCCGTCCCCTTCGAGGTCCTCGTGGCCACGATGGACGCGACGCGCGAGGACGCGCACGGAGCGCTGTTCCCGCGGGTGGCCCTCGCGGCGGTCAAGGAGTAGTTGGGTTCGGGTGGTTCAGGGCGCGCACGGGCGCCACCGGGCTACTCGACCGTCAGCCGCACTTCCTGCCAGGCGACGCCGCCGTCCCCGTCGCGCGCGATCAGGAACAGGCGGACCGGCCCCGTCAGCACCGAGCAGGGCGCCGTCCAGCCGAAGGCCCGGTCGGGCTCGAACTGCTCGCTCAGCCCCGCGCCGCCGCCCCCGAAGCCCTCGCCCTGCTGGGCCTCGGGCTCGCCGTCGGTGGGCTCGTAGCAGGTGGGGCCGTCGTCCTGGAGCCCGCCCCCGCCGAAGCCTCCCCCGAAGCCGTCGTCGTCGTCGTCCGCGACCACGGGCAGGCCCGGCTCGCCGTGGGTCCAGTAGAAGTCGACGTCCGTCTCGTCCGGCTCCTTGTCGTCGGTGAGCTCCACGTCGAAGCGCACCCCGCCTCCGGCCTCGATCACGCCGAGGTCGATGAAGCCGTCGATGCCGGTGATGCCGTCGTCCTCGAAGATCTGGACGCCGTCGTTCACCGTGATCTTCGTGAACTCCGGGTTCGCGTTCCAGCCCTCGGGGGTGACCTCGGCGAACGCCTCGAGCTGCGCGAAGTAGTCGTCGTAGGGGCGCGTGCCGGGGCCCGTGGGGAACGTGGGCAGCGCCTCGAAGTCCGGCACCAGGAAGTTCACGAACTTGAGCGCCTCGCGCTTCTTGTCGTCGTTCTCCGCGAAGTAGGTCAGCGGCAGGAGCCCCGCGTTGTGCTCCGTGGGCAGGAACTCCGGCGGCTCCACCGAGTCCCGCGCGCCCCCGCCGCCGAGCAGAGCCCCGAAGTCCAGCTGGAGCTGGTTCGTGTACGGCCCCTCGGGGACGAGCTCCTCGAGCAGCTCGGCGCCCTCGAAGTCCTCGCCGAGATCCAGGGTCCAGGTGTGGGTGACGCCGGACTGGTCCTCGTCCAGGGGGTCCACGTTGAGCGCCGTCAGGGTCACGCTCGGGAGCGACTGCCCGTCGAGCACGAGCACGGCGGGCTCCTGCTGGATCGCGATCGTCCGCAGGTTGATGATCGCGTTCTCGTTGGGGAACGTCGGGAAGCAGCCCGCGAGGAGTGCGGCGCCGAGCATCGACAGCGTCAGGAGCGAGGCCCGCATCAGAACTCCACCCGCACGCCGACGTTGATGTTCGGGAACGTCTGGAACGTCAGCTCTTCCTCGTACGCGTAGTCGTAGAACACGAAGTCCCCGGTGACCGCGGCGTAGACGTTGGTGATGTCGATGAAGACCTCGGCCGTGTGCGTCTTCTGGCGGATCTTCTTGTCGAGCCGCAGGTCGAGCTGGTGGTACGGCTTGTTCCGCGCGGTGTAGAGCCCGCCGTAGGTCGGCACGAACTGGTCGATGTCCGCGAAGTAGACCGCCTTCTCCACCGGCGTCGTCGGGTTGCCGGACTGGAACTGGAACCGCGCGCCGAGGCTGATCTCGCCCGGGAACCGCGCCTGAAGCACCGCCGTGATCTGGTGCCGCCGGTCGTTCTGGAAGAACCGCCACTCCTCGTTGTCGAAGTCCTTGCGCTGCGCCCAGGACAGCCCGTAGCCGAGCCAGCCCACGAGCCGCCCGCCCGGGAACAGGTTGAACCGCGTGAACAGCTCGGTGCCCCAGATCCGGCCGATCCCCGCGTTCGACAGGCCGTTCGTCGGGTCGTCGTCGTTCGGGTCGGAGAAGTCGAAGCCGAGGTCGGCGAACGCCGCTGCGTCGCCGAAGCTGTTGCTGCTCACGGTCTGGTTGTCGAGGAACTTCGCGTAGCCCTGCAGGTTCACGTTCAGGAACGACCCGGGCTGGATGTTCACCGCCAGGTTCACGTGCCACGCGCCCTCGGGCCCGAGCTGCGGGTTGCCCGAGATCGGCGACAGCTCCTCGCTCGAGGGCGACTGGAGGTACCGGCCGCCGGCGAGGCTGATGCGCAGCTGCTCGATGGGCTCGAAGCCGATGCGCCCGCGCACCTGGGGCATGACCTGGGTCAGGTCGTTGCGCCAGTCGATGCGGAACTCCGGCGCGATGGTGAGCATCTCGATGGGCTTGATGGGGAGGCCCACGTACCCGCCGACCCAGACGCGGGTCTGCCGCCCGCTCCCGACGACGTTCTCCTCCTGCCCCGTCGACGTGGACGGCCCCGTGTCCTCGCGGCTCAGGGGCGGCAGGTTCTCCGAGAGGCGGATCCCGTCGATCTCGACCAGGAAGCCGCTGTCGAGCTGCAACCAGGGGAGGATGGGCAGGTTGAGGTCGTCGAAGACGTGGAAGGTGGTGTGGCGCTCGCGACGGCTGATGATGTCCAGCGCGTTGAACTCGGTGCCCCACAGCGTCAGGGCGACGCCCGCGCGGTTCCGGATCTTCCTGTTCTTCCCGAGCCGGAAGTCGCCCCGCAGCGTGAAGCGGTGCATGTCGGTGCGGGTGTCGAAGAGCCCGCGCTCCTCGCTGTCTTCGTCGCCGCTGTCGACGACCTTGATCCCGTCGAGGGTGCCGATGTAGCTCAGGTGGGCGGTGACCCAGTCGGCGAGGTCGAACTCGAGGATCGCCTGCTGGTCCTGGGCGAACGGCGCGGTGGTCAGCTGCAGCCGCTCGGCCTGGGGGTAGACGAGGCGGATGATGAGGTCGAAGTAGGTGCGCCGCACGCCCACGTAGAAGCGCGACTTCTTCGTGATGGGACCCTCGATGGCCGCCCCGGACTGGCCGATGCCGATGTCCACGAACCCGCCGACCCGTTCGGACTTCGGGTTCCGCAGCTCGATGCCGAGGACGCCGCCGGTCAGGTCGCCGAAGCGGGCCTCGGGCGCTGCCGGCCGCAGGTAGGCCTGCTCGAGGATGTAGTCGCCGGTGATCGTCTGGTTCGTGATCGAGTGGAGCAGGATCGGGACCGGCAGGCCGTCCATGTACAGGACGCTGTCCTCGGACGCGGCGCCGCGGATGATCGGGGCCTGGTTCGTCGACGCGAAGCCCCCCGCCTGCACGGGCGACTGCCGGATGACGCCGGGGAGCGACTGCATCGCCGCGATGGGATCCCCGCCGGCGCCGGGCATCTTGCGCAGCTCCTGCTGGGTGAGGACGCGGCTCGGCGTGTCGCCCCCGCGGCGGGCGACGACCGTGGACTCGCTCAGGCCGGTCGGTCGGACGAGGTAGAGCACCTCGCGGAGCACGCCCTCGCCGAGGTCCTCGACGAACTTCTCGGTCCGGTACGCGCCGCCGCCGGTGATGGCGAGGTAGACGCCCGGGGCGATGTCGTCGATGACGAAGTTGCCGTCGGTGTCGGTCTCGACCGTGTAGGCGGCCTCCTCGTCGGGCTCCCAGGTCTCCGCCTTCTCGATGCGCTTCGTGTCCTCGGCGAACTCCTCCTTGCGGGTCGCCGGGTACAGCTCGATGAGGGTCTCCGGGAGGCCGAGGCGCTCGCCCTTGATCTCCAGGCGGCCCGACAGGCGCGCGGGGGGGATCTGCGGCGGCGGCGGCACCGGCCGCAGGAACACGAAGGGGTAGTCGATCGTGACGCCGACCGGGGTCCCGTCGGCCGTCTGGGCGGGGAAGAACCGCAGGAAGTACGCGCTCTCCAGCGCCGCGGCATCGACCGCCTCGATGCCCGAGGACGCCTTGACGCTGGCGTCCATCACGTCGCCCTCTTCGTCGATGGCGATCTCGAGCATCACCTGGACGGGCTCGTTCCCGGGCTCGAGGACGCCCTCGGGGAGCGGCGGTGGCGCCAGCGACCCCAGCGCCACGGGGAAGGAGACCTGCTGGCCCGCGCCGTCGTCGGCAGCCTCGTCCCCCTCTTCGGCGGTCTGGGTGGCGGCGTCGTCCGCCTGGTCTGCCTTGCTTCCCTTGCCTCCCTTCCCCTGGCCGAACGCCGGGGTGGTGAGGAGCAGGGTCAGCAGCAGGAGGAGGAGACGCCGGGCCATCGGCGCGCATCATAGGGGTCCGGCCGACGGGTTGGGGGGTCCCCTGCCGCGGATCGGGGGCGGTTCCCTCGCGGCTCGTCCTCGAGATCGTCCAACCAGGTTGAGATTGAACTTTACGACCGTAAAGTACCGGCCATGAACGCCCTCGTGCAGACCCGGCCCAGCTTCTACTCCCTCGTCCCTCATCGGGATCGCGCGGACGACCTGTTCGAGGACTACATGCGGTTCCTCGCCGAGCGGAACGGGGACGGCACATCGGTGGATGGCTTCGCCCGACGGGAGGAGCTCATGGACGAGCTCGGCGCGATGGACGCCACCTTCTCCGGCGCGTTCGACAACGTCGTCTTCAACCGGAACTACGCGAAGTTCCAGGACACGGACCTCACCCGGGAGCAGCTCGCGCTGCTGACCTTCGTGAAGATGAACGCGGGGGAGGCGTACGGCGTCGAGGTGACCGGGAAGGCGCGGGCGCACCTGCACGCGCGGGACGAGCCCGTGTACCGCGTGGAGAAGATCCTCGGGGCCGAGGAGGACTACCACACGAAGATGTTGGTGGGCGCGGCGGCGCACTTCGAAGGGATCGCGGTGGAGGGGGCCTGGAGGCCCGCCTGGCCGTTGAAGCTCCTGATCTTCGCCCTCGCGAAGTTCCCGCCGTCGATTTTCCACCCGATCCTCCTCGGGGCGGAGATCAGCGGCGTCTTCAGCTTCAACTGGATGCTGAGCCAGCTCGGCACGCTCTTCCCCGACGACCCGCAGGTGCGCGAGTCAATGGAGCGCCGGCTGATCGAGGTCCTCATCGACGAGGTGGGGCACATCGCCTACAACCGGATCTGCGTGGGGGCCGCGGGCCTCAAGGTCGCCAGGCCGATGGCGAACGCGGTCAACCAGTCCCACGACCAGCTGACCCCGGAGCTCCTCGCCCTCGGCTACGGCCAGGACCGGGCCCAGATCGCCTCCTTCGACTACATGTCGCTCCCCGAAGAGGTCCGGCGCCGCTCCTGGTTCGTGTAGGCCCTGCCCGGACGCGATCCGGTCGCAGACCCGGCGTGCGATGCCTCAGGCCGCCGAGAAGCCGTTTACGCTGATCCCGTGCCCGGCAACCCCAACCCGCCCCGTCCGCCCGCCGAGACCGCCATCGACGGCGTCCTCGTCCAGGACCTGTCCTGGTACTCGGACCAGCGGGGCTCGCTCTCCGTCCTCCTCCGAGGCGACGACGAGGCGCTCTTCGGAGAGCGATTCGGACAGGCGTACGTCACCACGGTCTTCCCCGGGGTCGTGAAGGCCTGGCATCGCCACGAGCATCAGTCGGACCGCATGGTGGGCCTCGTGGGGCACACGCTCCTCGTGCTGCTCGACGGGCGGCCGGACTCCCCCACGCGGGGCGCGATCGTCGAGGAGGTCCTGGGGCCCCGATCGCACCGTCTCGTCACCATCCCCCCCGGGGTGTGGCACGGGTTCAAGAACCTGGGCGCGGGCGAGTCGATGGTCCTGAACCTGCCCGACCGTCCTTACGACGACGCCGCCCCCGACGAGCAGCGCGCCGACCCGCACGCGGCCCTTGCGCCGGGCCTGCCCTCGTACGACTGGTCGCGGCGCGATGGGTGACCGCCCCGGGTCCGGCGGACCTGTGGGCCTCAGCGGACCCGACGATCCCCGGCTGACCTCCCTCGACGTCCCCGATCTCGTCCTCGATCCCGAGGCGCTCGCCGAGTACGCCGGTGATGAGTCGGTGGTGGCTCCCGTGGTGCCCGGAGCGGTCGTGCGCGCCCGCTCGATCGATGACGTAGCGGCGACCATGCGCTGGGCCCATACCCATGGCGTCCCCGTGACTCCGCGGGGGGCGGGATCGGGCAAGGCCGGGGGCTGCGTGCCGGTCCCGGGCGGGGTGGTGCTGTCGCTCGCGGGGCTGGACGCGATCTGCGGCGTCTTTCCCGAGCACGGGTTCGCCGAGGTGGAGCCTGGCGTCGTCACCGGCTCCTTCCGGGACGCCATGGCGGACGAGCATCGCCTCTTCTACCCGCCGGACCCGGCGTCCCTCGACTGGTGCACGCTGGGCGGGAACATCGCGACGAACGCCGGCGGCCCCGTCGCGCTCAAGTACGGGGTGACCGGGCGCTTCGTGATGGGGCTGACGCTGGTCCTCGCGGACGGGCGAGTGATCGAGACGGGGCGGCGGCAGCCGAAGGACGTGGCGGGCTACGACCTGACGTCGCTCGTGGTGGGCTCCGAGGGGACGCTCGCAGTGGTGGTGGGGGCGCGCCTCGCGCTGGTGCCGGCGCCGTCGGAGGTCCGGACGGCGCTCCTCGGGTTCGCGGCGCTCGACGACGCGGCCGCGGCGCTGGTGGACGCGCGGCGTGGCGGCGTGCTCCCCCGGGCGATGGAGCTGGTGGACCCGGTGACGCTGCGGCGGGTGCGGGCACACGCGGCGGGGACCTCGGACCCGTTCGGGCTCGAACAGGCAGTCGCTGACGCCATCCAGGCGCTGCTCCTCGTGGAGCTCGATGGCCCCGTGGGGACCACCGAGGCGTCGCTCTCCGCGCTGCTGGGGGCGCTGGAGACGGCGCCCGTGGCGGTGCGGGAGGCCACGACGACCGAGGAGCGCGCTGGCTTGTGGGAGCTTCGTCGCCAGATCAGCAAGCGGGTGAAGCAGGGAGCGGCGGGCTGGGTCACCGAGGACATCGCGGTGCCCTTGGGCGCGATGCCTCGGGTCGTGCGGGAGCTGGAGGAGCTCGGCGCGCGGCATGGCCTCGAGATCGCCGCCTACGGCCACGTGGGCGACGGGAACCTCCACGTGAACGTGCTCTGGCCGTCTCCCGAGGGCGCCGCCCGGGCCCCCGCTGCGGTGGACGACGTGATGGCGCTGGCGATGCGCGTCGGGGGGACGGTCACCGGCGAGCACGGGGTCGGACGGGCGAAGCGGCGTTGGGTCGACGCCCAGCTGGGTCCGACGCGGGAGCTCCACAGGGCGCTCAAGCGTGCCTGGGACCCGCGGGGGATCCTCAACCCGGGGGTGGGGGCGGTCTGAGAGGGCCCGGAGCCTCGCTCGGGCTGCCGCAGCCTCACCCGGGCGTGCGCGGCATCACTCGGGCGTGCGCTGCACCTTGCTGCCGAGCCCTCCGCTGCGCGCCCGCAGCCCGTGTCCCGCCCGCGCCGCCGACGCCGTCGCGGAGATCAGGTGCGCCATCCCCGCGGCCAGCAGGAAGCTCGTCGTGAGGCGCGCCACCGTCTCCTGGTCCGGCGCGGATCCCGCCGCCCGCAGGAACGCGGCCACGTTGAGCCAGAGGAACGCGGTCACCGCGAAGGTCATCGCGCCCACGACGCGGCTGTCGAGCCAGGCGTCCCCCCAGCCGGGCAGCACCAGGGACCGCCACGCGGCTGCCGCGGGGGTCTTGAAGGCGGTGCCGCAGGACGCGCAGCCCGTCGCGTCGTCCTCCTGAGGGGTGAAGCAGCCGGGGCAGAGCGACCGCGGACGGCCGGTCGGCGGGCGATCGGGGTCGTGGGGAAACGACAGGGCGCGCTTGCCGCTGAAGGGGACGCCGACGAAGCGGCGGGTCCCTCCGGTGGTGAAGATCGAGTGGAGCGGCGTCCCGAGCGAGCCGAGGATGCAGGAGCGCGGGACCTCCTCCAGGTAGCCCTGGGGGCGCAGGCCGGTCCGCGAGGTGTGGATCAGCAGGAGCCGGTCGCTCGTGCCGACGATGAGGTGCCGGTTCGCGAGCAGCGTGGGGGCTCCGAGGAACACGTCGTCGACGAACCAGGACCGCCAGCCGGTGGTGATCAGCTTGATCTTCTCGCCGGGGCGCAGGAGCGCCTTCACCAGGGCAGCGGCCTCGGGGTGCTCGGCTTCGAACACCGAGACGCCGAGCTGGGGGAGGGGCTCCATCGCTCGCATCATGCCGCGCGCCGGCGCAGAGCGAGCGAAGGGGAGGGTCCCCCCAGCGCGCCGGACGCGGGGGTCAGCGGAGCTGGAGGAGCACGTCGAGGGCGGGCTCGTCGAGGACCCACGCCGCTCCGTCGAACGTGTAGGTGTGCAGCCCGGGGATGACGTCGGTGAGCGCGGCGGCGGTGGACGAACCCTCCAGATCCACCACGTCCCCGAGCCGATCTCCGTCGAACTCCGCCGCCACCACCACGAACTCGGGCGCCAGCCCCAGCAAGCGATCTCCGCCGATGAGACCGCCCACGTCGTCCGCCTGCGGATCCGCGAGCCAGTCGAGGAGCCCGTAGCCGGAGTAGTCGAAGTCGGGAAGCCCGTCCGCGTCCGTGTCCTCGTAGGCGACGAGGAGCCCGAAGAGCGTGCGCACGTCCGGCGCCTCGGGCAGGAACGGGACGTCCTCCCAGCGCCCGGGGAACTGGGCGTCGTCGGGGATCGCGTGGACGCTGACCATCCAGCGGGCGGGGAACTCGGTCTCGATGGGGACGTCGTCGGCTTCGAGGGCGAGGCCGTAGGGCGACGCCGACAGCCAGAGCATCGCGGCGCGGGCGGCGTCAACCGGCTCGTCGCCCGCCTCGGCCGTGCCCTCCACCTCGAGGAGCGGCTCGCCGGGCCAGTCGGCGTCGTACAAGGGCTCGCACCCGGCCAGCGCGATGGCGAGCGCGAGCAGCAGCCGGCGGGCGGCTGGTCGAGCGAGCGAGGTGACGCGAGCGGTGTACGGCGAGCCCATCACTCTGAAGATGTCACAGGCCCCCGTCCTGTGACATCACTACTGCGTGGCCCCCTCGATTCACCTCGACCGCGCCGGTCGCGCGGCCCTCGACAGCGCCTATCGGACCTTCGGGTTCCGGGTCCACCGCCGCGCGCTGTCCATCACGGGTCGCGAGGAGGACGCCCACGACGTCACCCAGGCGGTGTTCATCCAGCTCGCGCGCAGCCTCGCCACGCTGCGCAACCCCGCGGGGATCGCCAGCTGGATCTACGTCACCACCACCCGCGAGGCGCTGCAGCTCCTGCGCAGTCGCGGCCGCCGTCGCACGCGGGAGACGCGCTGGAGCCAGTTCGAGCCCCAAGCGTCGCCATCGCCGGAGGCCCGCACGGCGGCGGTCCAGCAGGTGGCCCAGCTCGTGGACTCCGCGCCCGACGAGACGCTGGAGGCCGCGCTCCTCTACTTCGTGGACCAGCTCCCCCAGGACGAGATCGCGCGCCTGCTCGGCCTCAGCCGTCGCACCGTGATCCGCCGCATCAACGCGTTCCGCCTCCTCGCCCAGGAGCAGGAGCGCCGCCAGACCGGAGGTGCCTGATGGCGCTCGAGCCTCTCTCTGTCGACCGCCACCCGAGCCGCATCGAGCTCGAGGACTGGTGGTTCGCCCAGCAGCCCCAGCCTCCGGGAGCGCCCACCGTCGAGCGCGCGGCGGCGGACCTGCTGGAGATCGGCCAGCACGTGACCGGCTGCGGGGACTGCGGCGCGGCGCTGGCCGCCCTCGAGGACGAGCGCCGCGCCTTCCTCGACGCCCACCCCCTGGACGACCTGCTCGGCGACGCCCCCATCGATGCGCCTGCGCCCGCGAACCGGCTGCGCTGGTTGCTCCCCCTCGTCGCCGTCCTCGCCCTTGGCTTCTTCCTTGGCACCTGGGTGACCGGAGGATCCACGCCCCAGGACGAGCCGGGCCTGCGTCCCAAGGGAGGCGGCGCGACGGTGCAGGTCACGGACACGCGGGGCGCTCCGATCACCCCCGTCGCCGGCGACGTCGTCCGCTTCTCCGTGCGCCTCGAGACCCCGGGGTATCCGCTGCTCGTGGTGGTCCAGGCCGACGGCGCCACCTCGGTCGCCTACCCCCCTGATCTGCACGCCCAGCGCGCGGTCCCCGCGGGCGAGCCTCTCCTGCTGCCCGGCGCCGCCGCCCTGGACGGGTACGCCGGCCGCGAGGAGGTGCGGATGTGGGTCGCCGAATCTCCCTGGACCGACGCGGCGATCGAAGAGCGCGGCGCCGAGCCGCTCGCCACCACCGTGCTGAGGGAGGCGCCCTGACTTGAGCTCGTCCTGGCTGCGGCTGCTGCTGCTCGCGCTGCTCCTCCCGTCCATGGCGGAGGCGGGGCGGCTCGTGCTGTCCGTGGGCCACGACCGGGGGGACGCGGACCAGCCGCGTTTGCGGTGGTCGGAAGCGGAGGCGGCGGAGTTCGCGGACCTGATGGTCCAGCTCGGTGGGGTCGACCCGGCGGACGTGACGGTCCTGGCAGGTCCCGACGCCGACACGCTCCGGAGCGCGGTGGACGACCTCGCCCAGCGCGCCCGCCTCGCCCCCGGCGACGTCGAGGTGGTGGTCTACCTCTCGGGGCACGCGCGGGACGGCGCCCTGTCGCTGGGCGGCGATGGGCTGCCGCTCGCCGAGCTCCGCGCGCGCATCGAGGAGATCCCCGCGGACTCCGTGGTGGTGGTGGCGGACGCCTGCACGTCGGCCACGGTCCTGCGTCGCAAGGGGGTGCGGGCGCTCGGCGGCTTCACGATGGACAAGCCCGGCGCCGAGGGCGTGCAGGGGCGCGTGTGGATCGCCAGCGCGGGCCCGTCGGAGCCCGCCTACGAGTCCGACCGAAGCGGAGGCTCGCTGTTCGCCCGGAACCTGTTTGCGGCCCTGCGCGGGGCCGGGGACACAGACGGCGACGGCACCGTCACCCTGTCCGAGGCGTACGCCTACCTCTACGCGCGCACCCTCGCCGACGCCCTCGACCAGGCGGGCAGCCCGCAGCGGGCCCACATGGAGACGGACACGTCCGGCGCGGGCTCGCTGACGTGGACGACGCCCGGACGAGGCGCCGCTCGGCTGCTGCTGCCCGACGACATCGCCGGGGCCGAGGTCTGGATCGTCGATGCCGAGCGGGACCGCGCGGTCGTGGAGCTCGCCGAGGCCGCGCCCGGCTCCATCGCGCTCTACCCCGGTCGCTTTCTCGTCTACGTGCGGCGGGGCGGCGCGGCGCGGGTCACCTCGTTCCAGGTGGGCCCCGGGGGGACCCACCGGCTGTCCGGGGAGGGACGATTGGCGTCCCTGTCTCCGGTACGCACCCGAGGCGGAGGGTTCCTGCCGCGGCGCCTCGAGCTCTCCGGGATCGTCCGGGTGCGCAGTCCGCTGGGGCCCGGCGGCGCCACGGTGATCGGGGGCGGGGTCTCTGTCGACGGACAGCTCACGGGAGTGCTGCGGGTCGGGGGGACGTTCACCGTCGCCGGGGGGCGCTTCGACGCCGTGCGGAGCGCGGTCGACCAGGTCGAGGTCGGCGGGAGCGTGGGCGCGTTCCTGTCGCCCGCGGGGCGGATCCAGCCTCTGTTCGGGGGCCGTCTCGAGCTCGGCGCGGTCGTCCAGAAGCCCGAGCCCCGCTCCGCCACCTGGTACTCCGTCGGAGCCACGACCACGACGTCCCGCGCGGCGTTCGTCCCGGCGGTCCTCGTCGAAGGCGGCGTCCTGTTCCGCCTGGGCGACGGCTTCGTGCTCCGGGCCGCCGCCGACGCGGGGATCGCCGTCCAGCCGGGTGACGACGGCCCCGGCCCGGGCTTCCGCGCCGGATTCACCCTGGGCATCGGCGGCCTGCCGTGAGGCGAGGACGCCCCGCCTGCCTCAACACCCCTCGTCGATGACGCCGTCGCAGTTGTCGTCGACGCCGTTGCACTGCTCGGTGGCGCCGGGGTAGCGCGCGCCATCCCCGTCGTCGCAGTCCTCGCAGGCTCGGGCGCCGTCGCTGTCGTCGTCCGCCTCGTCGTCGGTGGTGATCTGCATCGGGAACAGGTTCCCGGTCGTTGGGTCGTCCGTGACCATCGGCGGCGCCACGCCCACGTCGGCGCTGAACCCACCCACCAGCGAGCCCCACGACAGGGCCACGGGCAGCGAGCCGCTCGCGTTGTCGTTCCACCGGTAGGCCACCGGGGCGGTCCAGGACGTCACCAGCGCGTAGAACTGCCCCGGCACGAACTCGACGTCCCACGCCGGGGAGGGGTGCAGCGTCCGCTGGTCGCCGCGGCTCGCCGGCACCTCGGTGGAGCCCTGCGTCACGCGGGTGAAGGGGCCCGTCGCCGCCGTCCCTTCGTAGACAGCCCAGCCCAGGACGGTGCCCGCGGGGGCGGTGAGCTCCTGCTCGAAGCGGGTGAGGAGCGCGGCGGCGCTGGCCTGGACGATGGCGCCGCGGGTGCGGTTGGCGCCGGTGAAGGTCTGGGTGGAGATCAGATCGGACCAGGTCTCGGCGGTGCGCCCGTCGCAGTTCGAGTCGGCGCCGTCGCACAGCTCGGGGGCGCCGGGGTAGATCGCCGAGTCGGTGTCGTCGCAGTCCTCGCTGGCGACGACACCGTCGCCGTCCACGTCGTTGGGGGCTGCGTCGTCGTCGTCGGCCGCGTCGTCGTCGTCGGCTGCGTCGTCGTCGTCGGCTGCGTCGTCGTCGTCGGCTGCGTCGTCGTCGTCGCCTGCGTCGTCGTCGTTGGCCGCGTCGTCGTCGTTGGCCGCGTCGTCGTCGTCGACCACGTCGTCGTCGTCGCCGCGGCGGGTCGGACAGCCGGCGAGAACCAGGGCCAGAGCGAGCGCCGCCCCCGCCGTCCACCACCTCACGCGCATCACCTCACCCTCCTCGCGCCTACCTTGTCACACGTCCTCCTCCCTCGACATCTCTAGGATGAACGACGGCGGGCACCCCGCTCGCGTCCGCATCGAAGGACCGATCATGAACCGACGCCTCCTGCCCCTCCTCGGAGCCCTCGCCCTCGCGGCCTGTGACGGCTCCGGCACCCTCGCCACCAACGCCATCGGGTCCGAGGGCGGCACCGTCCGCACCGGCGACGGCCTCGCCGAGCTCGTCGTCCCCGCCGGCGCTCTGACCGAGGACGTGGCCATCACGATCACCGCCTACGAGGGCGCGGTCCCGGGCGCCGCCATCGCCCCGGCCTGGGACTTCCAGCCCGACGGACTGACCTTCGAGGTCCCCGCAGTTATGCGCCTGACCTTGCACGACGACATCGACCCCTCGACGGTCGACGGCGCGACCCTCGGCTGGCTCGAGGGCAACGAGTTCTTCCCCATCGAGGGGGACACGGTGGTCTACGACGACGGCACGGTGGAGGGTGAGGTCACCCACTTCACGCCCTACTCCGTCGTCGGTGGCACCGACAACGACGGCGACGGCTACACGGTCGTGGGTGGCGACTGCGACGACAACGACGCCGCGGTCTATCCGGGCGCGCCCGAGCAGTGCAACGGCGCCGACGACGACTGCGACGGCGTGGTCCCCCAGGCCGAGGGCGACTGGAACGGCAACGGCATCCCCGATTGCGCGGAGAACTTCATCGACGCAGACGGTGACGGCTACCCCGCCACGGCGACGCCTGGCATCCCCGCGGACTGCGACGACACCGATCCCCTGACCTACCCCGGTGCCCCCGAGCGCTGCGACGGGATCGACAACGACTGCGACGGCGCGCTGCCCGCGAACGAGACGGACGCGAACAACAACGGGATCATCGACTGCCTGGAGTCGGGCGGGACGGACGCGGACGGCGACGGCTTCCCGGCGAGCGGGGGCGGCGCGATCATCGACTGCGACGACAACGACGCGACCATCTACCCGGGCGCCCCCGAGCAGTGCAACGGCCTCGACGACGACTGCGACGGGCAGATCCCCGCGAGCGAGACCGACGCGAACGGCAACGGGATCCTCGACTGCAACGAGCCGGGGAACTTCTTCACCTGCTTCGACGGCAACGACAACGACAACGACGGCTGGATCGATCTGGACGACCCGGACTGCGCCAACCCCCAGTCCGGTCAGGAGACCGGCGGGCTCGGCACCACCCAGTGCAACGACGGCCTGGACAACGACGGTGACGGCAACGTGGATGCCGACGACGTCGACTGCGTCGACGGCTACGACACCAGCGAGTAGCGCCTCCCGAGGGGCGCCGGGCTGCTACATAGCGGGTGTGTCGACCTTTTCCCCGCTTTGCCGCCCGGCGCTCCTCGCGCTCCTCCTGACTCCCCTCATCGGCTGCCCCGCCCAGGCGCCCCGCCCGCCCGAGGCCTGCAAGACGGCCGACGTGCAGCCCCTGCGCTTCACGGACGTGTCCGAGGAGTGGGGGCTCCGCGACCTCAGCGCCATCGGGTTCCGGCTGACCACGGCCGACTACGACGGGGACGGCTGGCCCGACCTGGCCACCGGGCTGGGGATCAACGACGGCCGCCGGGACGACTTCACGGACGCCGAGGCTGTCCGGCGTCGCTTCCTCCTCCGCAACGCCGGCGGTCGGTTCGAGGACGTCACCCAGTCCTCCGGGTTCGCGGCGCGGCGGACCTCCCCCGAAGGCGGCACCGACACGGACGGGGGCCGCCCCTTCAACTTCGCCATGTGGGCCGACGTGGACAACGACGGCGATCTCGACGGCGTCACGCTGACGGGTCAGTGGGAGATCGACGCGGACGCGCCCGACGAGGGCGACCGGTCGGAGGTCCTCCTCAACAACGGCGACGGCACCTTCTCGCTCGCCGACCTGAGCAGCGACCCGTCCGAGCTCCACGAGACGTTCCTGCACACGACGTCGGCCACGTTCCTCGACGCTGACCGCGACGGCCGCATCGACCTCTTCGTGGGCAACCAATACGGGGTCTTCGGCAGCCACGCGTCCGCCGAGCAGGACCACCTCTACCTCGGCGCCGGCGACGGGCTGTTCCGCGAGCGCACCCGGGACGTGGGGCTCGAGACCGAGGCCGGCGGGTCGCGGAACCCGGCGAACACGTCCGACTACACCGACGACGAAGGCGGCAACGTGCGGTGGGCCACCTTCGGGGTCACGTCGTGCGACATCGATGGCGACGGGGACAGCGATCTCCTGACCCAGACCTACGGCCGCGGTCTCAACCAGATGTGGCTCAACGACGGCCAGGGCAACTTCACGAACGCCACTGCCGGCTCCGGCTGGTCCCGGGACGAGGGCGACGACTACTCCACCGACGAGCGGTTCCGCTGCTACTGCGCCAACGAGGGTGCGGGCGCGTCCGACTGCGCGGGGGTGCCGAGCCCGCGCATCGGCTGCAGCGCGGGCCAGTGGCTCGCCGGTTGGGATGACGCCATCCACCGCCTCGGGGGCAACACGTTCGCCGCGGTGTGCGCCGATCTCGACAACGACGGCGACGCGGATCTGGCGACCGGGGAGATCCGTCACTGGTGGACGCCTGGGGCCTCGGATCCCTCGAACATCGCGTGGAACGACGGAGGGGCGCCTCCGACCTTCTCCCGCCAGCCCCTCGACGAGACCGGTCTCGCCCAGGAGCCCCCGGCCGACGACTGGAACGAGGGCGACCTGACCGTCGGCGCCTTCGACTTCGACAACGACGGCTGGCTCGACCTGCTGCGCCCCCAGAGCGACTACCCGGACACGCGGATGTTCCTCTACCGGAACCGGCGGGACGGGACCTTCCGCGACGAGGCGGAGGACGCGGGGATCGACTTCGAGCGGGCCGCGGGGCTGGCGGTGGCCGACTACGACCGGGACGGCGACCTGGACGTCGCGGTCGGCTACTCGCGGATGCGCTGCGGCGGCGAGTGCACCTACGACACGAACGAGGTGCACCTCTTCCGCAACGACGGCGCCGAGCAGGTGAACAGCCTGACGGTGCGGCTGCAGGGGTCGGGCCGGGGCGGCACGAACGCCTCGGGGATCGGCGCCGAGGTGCGCGTCACCGCGGGTGGCGTCACCCAGGTCCGCGAGCTGACGGGCGGGCACGGCCACTCGGGCATCCAGAACACCCTGGCCCTGCACTTCGGACTGCGCGGCGCGTGCGTGGCGGAGACGGTGGAGGTCCGCTGGAACGACGCCGCGGGCACGGTCCAGACCTATCAGAACCTGCCGGCGAACTACGAGACGGTGCTGGTCGAGGGGGAAGACCAGCCGGTGTGGCCGAGCTGGGACGGGGGCGAGTAGGGCTCGCTACTGCGGCGGCTCCACCACCAGGGGACCCTCGGGCTGCTCGGTGGGGGCGGCCATCACGCGCTTGAGGCGCACGCGGTCGGCGGGGCCGGTCCAGCTGCCGTCCTTCAGCTGCGTCACCGACTTGCGGTAGATGAGCAGGTTCAGGGCGTGGGTCGGCCAGTCGTGCTCGATCTTGATGCGCGAGGAGTTCTCGTCGCGGTCGGTCTTGCCCGAGCCGATGCGCCGGACCATGAGCAGCTGGATCCACTTCGCCGTCTGCTCCTTCGGCTTGTCGAAGACGAGGCGCATCTCCTCGAGGCGGTAGCCCGAGTACGTGCACGACAGCTCGCCGGTGCTGCCGAGCAGCTCCCACTCCTGCTCCTTCTTGCCGTCGGCGAAGGTGCTGTCCTGCTGGGGACACGTGGTCTCCGCGAAGGCGCATCCGGTGGTCGCGGGGAGCAGAGAGCAGAGCATCGCGTCAGCGCGGGCCCAGTCGGAGGCGACCTGCGCGGAGAAGTCGGCGCGGGCGTAGCGGACCCGCCCGTCCTCGACGACCTCGCGGATCTCCACGCCCTCCCAGGGCCACGCCCACGTCTTCTTCTTGCGACCGCGCTTGCGCTCGGACGTGTAGATCGCGTCGCCCCAGTGGGGCTCGTACCACTCGACCAGCTTCTTCGCGTCGCCCTCGTCGGGCTTGCGGTACTGGAGGCGAATGATGGAGAGGCCCGAGGTGGAGAAGTAGAGCGCCACCTGGATGCGCTCCCCGAACATCTCCGTGTCCTCGGTGAGGAGGAGGCGCCCGCCGACGGTGCCCTCGGGCTGCGACTTCGGCTCCTTCTCGTACTTCGTCGTGTACTTCGCCTTCACCTGCTCCACGGACATGCCCCACTTGAGGCCGAGGGAGTCGAGGCCGTCGACGGCATGTGCCGGACGCGGCAGCGCGACGAGGAGGGCGAGCGAGAGAGTGAGGAGGGCGAGACGCCCCACGAAGCTGGTCACAGGTTCCTCCGCGCGGGGGCGAACGGTAGCGCACCGCCAGTCCCGTGGCGGCGCGGGTACCAGGGTGGACCGGGCCGGCGGGCGCGAGGGGATCAGGGCGCGCCGGGTGCGGGCATGACGCGGCCTCACACCAGGGCGCGCAGGGCGGCCTTCCAGCTCAGGGCCGCGCGCGGGGCCGCGGCCAGGGCCTGACGGGCGAGAGCGCGCGCGTCCGCCGAGCGCCCCTCCTTGCGGGCTTCGAAGGCCATGACCGCCAGCAGCGGGCCTCGGCGGGCGTCGGGGACGGCCAGGGCGCACCGCTCGAGCGCGGCGAGGGTCGCGGCAGCGGCGCCCGGGCGGGAGGAGAGATCGGCGGGACCGAGGCGCGCGAGCGAGTCGGGGAGGACGTGGACGAGGCGGCCCCTGCGGGTGAGGGTGAGCCACAGGGCGTAGTCCTCGGCCTGGCGCAGGCTCTCGTCCATGCCCCCTGCGTCCTCCCAGTCCGCCCGGCGGAGGGTGGCGGTGGAGGCGGCGACGAAGCAGTCGAGGACGAGGTCCTCGTGGGGGTGGTCGCCGGGGGCGATCTCCGCCGGCCGGCCCGAGCCGCGGGGGTCCTTCGCCAGGAACAGGCCCCCTTCGGCGGGCAGGGCCTCTCCGCAGACGAGGGCGACGTCGCCACGGGCATCGAGGACATCGAGCGCCAGGCGGAACCGGCCCGGGAGCCAGCAGTCATCGTCGTCGAGCAGGGCGATGAAGGGCGCAGTCCCCCGCTCGGCGGCGCGGTTGCGGGCCCAGGCGGGGCCTCGGCGGTCGGTGTCTTCGACGACGTGGAGGTGCAGGACCACGTCGTCCCCGAGGAGGGAGGCCGGAGCGGAGTCGAGCGCCCTCTGGAGGGTGTCGCGCCCGACGGTCGGCACGAGGACGTCGACGTGGCGTGGCTCGGTCATCGCCGCGGGAGGCCCGTCATCGCGTGGCGCCGGGCACGGCTCAGACCCCCATCGTCTCGCGCAGGGCCGCGAACAGCGCCTTGTGGCCCTTGCCGATGGTCCCCTTCGCCGCTTCCTTGCGCGCCTGGCGCGTCAGGGTGCGCAGCCGCTGACGGTCGCCGTCGGGGTGGATCTCGAGGAGCGCGTTCACGCCGTCGTCGCCCCGCTCCACGAGGCGGGTGCGCCACACCTCCACCTCCATCAGCGCACGGTCCTTCGGAGTGGCGCCCACGTCCTGGTCGAGGGCGGCGCGGACGGCGTCCGGGTCTTCCTTGCGGAGGACCCCAGCGACGGCGAGGAGCTGGCGGCGGTACCCGTTGCGGTGGCGGGCGCGGCCTTCGAGCTCCTTGGCGATGGCGAGCTGCTCGCGGGCGGTGTCGGAGATGGGGAGGTGCTCCCACTCGTGGGCCGCCATGGCCACGAGCTCCTTGGCGAGGGCGAAGACGGCCTCGGCCTCCTTCTTGCGCTGCACGCCGCCGCGGCCCTCCCGCTCGCCGACGGCGATGAGGCCTTCGTCCGGGTCCTCGGCGTCCCGCTCCCACTGGAACTGCTTCTTCGGCATGGGTGGCATGGTAACGGCAACCGCGGGCGCCCTGAGTGGGGCCCGCCGTCGTCGGCGCGACCGGCCCGTTAGGATCCCCCCATGGACATCGCTGAGATGAGCCCCCGCGAGGGCGGCACGATCCTGGTCGGCCTCTACGTGCCCGACTGCGTCCCGTCGCCCGAGGAGCGCCTGGAGGAGCTGGGCGCGCTCGTGCTCGCTGCCGGCGCCGAGGTGGCGCATGCGCTGTGGCAGCCGGGGAGCCGCGCCGGAGTGCCCCGGGACGCGGCCACGTGGATCGGCAAGGGCAAGGTCGAGGAGGTGGCGGGCCTCGTGGAGCGCCTCGACGCGAGCATGGTCGTGTTCGACGCGGAGCTCTCGCCCGCCCAGATCCGCAACCTCGAGAAGCTCGTGGGCACCCGGGTGATCGACCGGTCCGAGCTCATCCTCGACATCTTCGCGGGCCGCGCCCGGACCCGCGCCGCGGTGCTCCAGGTGGAGCTCGCGCAGCTCGAATACACGGCGCCGCGCCTGCGCGGGATGTGGAGCCACCTCGCGCGGCAGGCGGGGAGCGGAGCGGGCTTCGTCGGGAGCCGCGGCCCGGGTGAGAAGCAGATCGAGATCGACCGGCGCATCGTGAACCGCCGGGTCACCCGGCTGAAGCAGGAGATCGCCGAGATCCAGGACCGGCGGGCCCGCACGGTCCAAGGCCGCGACGACTTCACCGTGGGGCTCGTCGGCTACACGAACGCCGGCAAGACCACGCTCATGCGGGCGGTCACCGAGTCCACCGTCGAGGGGGAGGACGCGCTCTTCGCCACCCTGGACACCCTCACCCGCCGGTGGGAGCTCGACGATCTGACCGTCGTCCTGTCCGACACGGTCGGCTTCGTGCGGGAGCTGCCCCACCACCTCGTGGCGAGCTTCCGGGCGACGCTCGAGGAGGCGATCCACGCGGACCTGCGTCTCCACGTCATCGACGCGTCGCACCCCCTCGCCATCGAGCAGATGTACGCCGTGCGGGGCGTCCTCGACGATCTCGGCTGCGACCGGGCGGACACGGTCTCCGTGATCAACAAGATCGACGCCGCCGATCCCGACGCTCTCGACGAGCTGCGCCGGGCCGCGACCCTCGACCAGAACGGCGAGGAGTGGGAGCACGGCGGGGTCATCGAGGTGAGCGCAGTCACCGGGGCTGGCCTGGCCGCCCTGCGCGAGCTCGTCGCGGGGCGGGCGCGCGCCGGCTGGGTGCGGATCGACGTCGAGGACGAGGCCGGCAACGGGCGCCTGCGCGCCTTCGCCCATGAGCACGGCGCCGTGCGGAGCGAGCGCTTCGACGAGGCGCAGTGGATCGCGCAGGTCGAGCTGCCGCAGCGGCTCGTGGGGCAGTTCGAGCGGTTGATGACCCGGTGAGGGCGACGGAGTGAGCCGGTGACGGCGCTGCTTGCGTTCCTCGGGGCGGCGCTGCTCGCGGTGGGTCTGACTCCGCTGGTTCGCCGTTGGGCGGCGGGAGCCGCGCGGCCGGGCGAGGCCCGACTCCCGGACGGGGCGACGGAGACCGGTCAGGTCCGCATCGAGGAGGTCCAGGCGCGGGCGGTGCCCCGGTTCGGTGGGCTCGCGGTGGCGGCGGCGTTCTACCTGCCCATCGCGGTGCTCTGGTTCACCGACGCGGCGACGACGAGCGCCTTCGCCCGGTCTCCCCGGGTGGCGGCGGCGTTCCTCGCAGGCGGTCTCCTCGCGCTGGGGCTGGGGGCCTGGGACGATCGGCGGGGGCTGCCTCCGCTGGCGAAGCTCGCCGGCCAGGTGGGGATCGCGGCGGCCGTCGCGGCGCTGGGCCTGACCATGCAGACCCTGTCGGTACCAGGCCTGGGGGTGCTCGCCCTCGGGCCGTGGGCGGCGCCGGTGACGGTGCTCTGGCTCGTGGTGGTCATGAACGCGGTGAACCTCATCGACGGGCTCGACGGCCTCGCGGCCGGCGTGTCGCTGGGGATCGTCGCCCTGCTGTTCGTGGTCTCCGTGCTCAACGGGCAGGCGGTGGGGGTCCTCGTCGGCGCGAGCCTCGCCGGCGCGCTCCTGGGGTTCCTGCGCCACAACAGCCACCCGGCGACGATCTTCCTCGGCGACTCGGGCTCCATGTTCCTCGGGTTCGTCCTCGGAGGGTGGAGCCTGCTCGCGTGGCAGAAGTCGGCGACGGGGGTCGCGGTGGCCGTCCTCGTGGCGGGGTTCGGGCTGCCGCTGGGCGACGCGGCGTTTGCGGTGGTGCGCCGGCTCGCCGCCGGCAAGCGACCGTGGGAGGCGGACGCCGGGCACATCCACCACCGGCTGGTCAGCGGAGGGATGTCCCACCGCCGCGCGGTCTACTCGCTGTACGGAGTCGGGGTCGTGCTGACGGCGGTGGCGTTCGTGCTGCTGGCGGTGCGGTAGGAAGAGGTCTGGGGCACGCGCCCCGGGGAGCGCGCCCCCGTCGAGGGTTCGCTAGACGGCCGTCCGCGCCCAGTCCGCCGTCCGCTTCAGCCCGTCGTCGAGCCCCACGGTCGGGTCCCACCCGAGCAGAGCCCGGGCGCGCTCGATGGACGCCTGCATGTGCCGCTGGTCGCCGGGGCGCTCATCCCGGTAGGACACGTCCCACGCGTCCGGGTCCTGCCCGCACGCCTGCACCGCCCCGCGCCAGAGATCGTTGATGCTCGTGCGCGTCCCGGTGCCGATGTTCACGACGGCGCCGCCCTCGGGCGCCGCCTCCAGCCCGGCCACCCAGGCCTTCGCGACGTCCTCGACGTACACGAAGTCCCGACTCTGCTCGCCGTCGCCGAAGATGAGGATCTCCTCCCCCCGCAGCACGCGGCCCAGGAAGATGCCGAGCACCCCCTGGTAGGGGTTCGTGAGGCTCTGGCGCGGGCCGTAGACGTTGAACATGCGGTAGCTCACCGTCCGCAGCCCCATGGACTCCGCCCGGCTGCTCACGAGCACCGCCCGCTCCGAGGCCCACTTCGTGATCCCGTAGTAGCTGAGCGGCGCGCTCGGCATGTCTTCGGTCACCGGGAGCCCCGCGGGGTCGCCATAGGCCGTCATGGACGACGCGTAGAGGAACACGCCCGCGCCGTGCCGCCGCGCGCCCTCGAGCATCCGCGCCGTGCCGACGCCGTTCACGTCCATGTCCCACGCGGGCTCGTCGAACGACCGGAACGTGCTCGCCTGCCCCGCGAGGTGGCAGACCGCGTCGGCGTCGCCGAGCGCCTCGAACGCCCGGTCGATCGCCGCGGGGTCGCGCACGTCGCCCTCCACGAGCTCGACCCCGTCAGGGACGTTGCTCGCCACGCCGTTGCTCAGATCGTCGAGGACCACCACGTCGTCGCCGCGCGCCACCAGGGCGTCGGCGATGTGGGATCCGATGAAGCCGGCGCCGCCGGTCACGAGTACGCGCATCAACCGCTCTCCTCCCAGGGGGTGGTCGCGATCCGACGCTCTCGTCGGTCGATCCACCGCCCCAGTCGCTCCGCGAGGGCCCGCCGCGCTGCGCGCCCTCGTCCACCGTCGAGCTCCATCAGCTGGCGCTCCGCGTCACGGAGTACCCGGCCGATGGCCTCGTCGTCCACCCGCCGGCCTCCAAGGGTGCTCACCCGCCCGCCGAGGGCGTCGCGGGCCCCGCGCAGCCCATCGAGCGTCCCCGCCAGCGCCGCGCCCGCGTGCCGTCCCGTCATGGCGCGCCACCCCACATCGGCCATCACGGACGCCGTCGCCGCCCCGAGGCCCGCCCGCAGGGTGTTCCGCGGCATCGCCCGGAGCATCAGCCGCACCCGGTTGCGCGCCACGAGCCGCTCGGCGCGGCCGTCGCCGACGCCCCAGCCGTAGGACGCCGACCCCCGGTGGTACACGCGCGCGGTGGGGACGAACAGGCAGGAGAATCCCATCACCTGGGCCCGCAGGGAGTGCTCCACGTCCTCGAGGTAGGCCTCGAAGCCCACGTCGAACGTGCCCACGTCCCGCAGGAGCTCCCAGCGGTACACGGCGGCGCACGCCGGCGCCCCGAACACCGGGCGTTCCACGACGAACGCCTCGCTGTCCATGCCCTGGCCGATGGCGAAGGACTCGCCCCATCGGGTCAGGCCGTGGCCGGCGCTGTCGACGATGGAGGGGTCGTCGGCGCGCAGGACGCGGGACGCGAACGAGCCGACGTTGGGGTGCCGGTCGGCGGCGTCGGCCATCGCCTCGAGCCAGTCCGGCTGAGGCACCGCGTCGTCGTTGAGCAGCCCCACCAGCTTGCCCTTCGCGGCGCGCAGCCCCGCCGACGCGGAGAACGCAAACCCGCGCTGGTCCTTGAAGGGGAGGTGGCGGGCGGCCGGCAGGATCTTCCGGGTCAGGGCGCGCGCGTCATCCGCCGGGCCGTCGAAGACGACGATGACCTCGGGGACGTGCTCCCGCAGCGCGCGGATGCCTTCGAGGCAGTCGCCGAGCCACTCCATCGCGCCGTGCCACGTGGGCACGACCACCGAGAAGAGCGGGGCGTCGTCGGCGTAGCTGGCGCCAGCGCCCCACCGGGGTTCATCGCGGGTCGGCACGGCGCGGAGGGTAGATGAGCGCGCCGCCCTCGTGTCCGGCTCGGCGGCGCCGGCGGCGAGTGAGTACCCTCGCGGGGATGCGCCCCGGCTCTTCCCTCCCCCTCGTCCGCCGCGCCGTCATCGACGGTGTCCTGCGCGAGTTCGTCCACCCGCCCGATGGCTCCATGCCCATCGAGCGGCCCGTCGGCAGCGCCCCCGAGCCCGTCGAGGCGGGCCCTGCCCCGGTGATGGGCTCTCCGGTCCCCGAGGCCGGCGTGAACCGGCTCGGGCAGCTGGTCGGCCGGAACACGGAGCCCCGCGACCTCGCCCGGCCCATGGCGCTGCCGTTCCTGCGTGCGTCCTGCGACGGCAGCGGCTCCTGCTGCGGCCTCTACCACCACATCCCCGCCACCGCGTCCGACGCCGCACGGATCAAGGACCTCCTCGCCGACGACTGGGACCGGGACGTCCCCCTCGACGAGGTCTTCGTCCCCGCCTTCGACGCCCACCCCGACGGGCCCCTCAACGTCCTCGACATCGAGGGCTCGTGTGCCTTCCTCGACGACGACGGGCTCTGCGCGGTCCACAAGAAGGGGGGCTCGGAGGCGAAGCCCCAGGCCTGCGTCAGCTACCCGGCGCACCTCGTGGTGTGCGGGGAGCGCTGGGTGGCGTCGCTGCGCCCCGAGTGCGCCTGCATCATGCGGACGGCCACGGATGGGCCCCGCCTCGCCGACGACCCGACGGGGTGGGCGAGCCTGCGGTCGATGATGCTGGCGGTGTGGACGGTCCCCATGGTGGTCACCGTCGAGGACGAGGTCTACGTGACCCGCACGGACTACCGCCGCTGGACGGAGCGGCAGGTGGCGTCGCTGTCGAACACCCTCGATCCGGTCGGGATCCTCTGCCTCGCCCACGCCGAGCTCGACGTGGTCGCCGAGCAGCCGCCGATCCGTCCCGCCGTCGACGAGCTGCTCGACCCCGACTGGCTCGCCTCCCTCGTCCCGTGGCTCGAGGACGAGGTCGCCCTCGCCCGTCACGCCCACGCCGCCGACTCGCCGCTCCGCATCGCCGCCGAGTGGGGGGCCGAGTGCGTGCGCGCCCTGCTCGAGGGCGAGGAGCCGGCGGCGAAGGAGAACAAGGGCCGCGCCGCCGACTGGTCCCGCCGCGCCGCCCTGACGACCGCGCACCTCGTCCACGGGCACGGACTCCTCGAGGAGCCTGAGCTGCGACCTGCTCTGACCCGCTTGGCTCGGTTCGTGGCGCTGGCCCAGGCGAGCCGGAGGCTGCGTCCCCTCGAGGACCGCGACGAGCGCCTCGAGGAGCTCACCGCGTGGTTCTTCCTGTGGAGGACACTCGGACGGTGACGGCGCCGCGGAGTCCGGGCGCCTCCCGGCTCAGCCAGGCTGGTGGAAGGCGAGGAACTCCTCGACCCGTTGGCGGATGACCGCGTCCTCGGACACACCCCCGAGGCCCGAGCCCGATCCGAGGTTGTGCCGCACGATCAGCAGCACGTGGATGGGCGCAAGGAGGGACAGCGCGGCGACATCGGGATCCGGCACGCGCAGGGCGCCGGCTTCGTCCCAGCGCCGGAGAAGCGTGGCGAACGCCGCGATCGTCTGACTCAGCAGCTTCTCCGCGTACACCTTGCCCAGCGCGCCGTCCCGGAACCCGGCGGTCATCCCCACCTTGTGGAGCGCGGCGAGCCCTCCCGTCGTCCAGGCTCCGGCGTACGCCGAGAGCATGATCGGGAGGAGCATCGCGGGGGCTCCCTCCGCGTCGGCGACCCGCGCGGTGTAGATGGTCCCCAGCTCGGAGGCGATCTCGAGCGCAGCACGCAGCGCCCCCGTCTCGTCTCCGAAGTGGTGCCGGAGCGTGGGCCGGGCCACCCCGACCTCGGCGGCGAGGGATCGGAACGACATCGGGTCCCCGCCCGAGTCCCGAAGCGCGAGCAGCACCTGATACGCGAGGCGTCGCCTCCGGTCGATCCGGGGATCGCCGGTCGTCAAGACCTCGTCAATCTCGCTCTGGGGGGCTCGATCCATCCGCCTGGGGTCACCATCCATGAGTCATCAGTGTATACCGTGTGGTATATACCGGTTGGTATATACCGATTGGTATAGACAAGGACAGAACGACCGAGGAGATTTGATGTCCCTTCGTGCCGCCGTCGCACTCCACGCCCTCTCCCCGATTCCCGAGGCCGCGAGCCTGGATCCCGAGACCCTCGACGGGGTCCGGCCCGGAAGCATCGAGGAACAGTTGATCACGCTCTACGCCGAGAAGGAGCTGCTCGAGAAGACCCTGGGCACGTCCGACCCGACGATCCTGATCGCGATGGTCCAGAGCATGGAAGAGCAGTTGGTCGCCCTCTACGACGAGAAGGTCGAGCTCGGGGTCTGAGCGAGCGCGGCCGGCGCCCGATCAGTACTCGTCGTACTTCTCGCGGCGGCCCTTTACCTTGTCGACGGGGTACTTCAGGGCCGCGGCGTCGAGCTTGCGCAGGAGCGCCGGGCCGAGGTCGATCCCCGAGCGGTTGCAGAAGTTGAGCAGGCAGAGGAGGACGTCCGCGGCTTCGGCCTCGATCTCCGCGCGCTTGTCGTCGCAGGGGTCGTCGGGCTCGCGCCACAGGAAGATCTCTTGGAGCTCCGCCGCCTCCACCGCGAGCGCGGCCGCCACGTTCTTCGGCGTGTGGTAGCGCCCCCACTGGCGCTCGTCCATGAACCCCTGGACCACCTCGGCGAGGGCCCGCAGGTCGTAGGGCAGCGACGCCTTGCCTGACTCTCCGCCCTCTGCGCTCACCGGTCCTCCCGGACCAGCTGCACGAGGTGCTCCCGGCGCGGACGCCGGCGGAACAGGTTCTGCGTCGGGCCGTGGAAGTGGGGCCGGTCCTGGCTCACCGCCGCGAGGACGCGGAACGGCACGTCCCGCTCCTGCACCATCGCCCCGATCTCGTCGTCGACGAACACCGGCCGGTGCTCCTCCACGCCGTCGCCCACCACGAAGAACACGCTCCCGCCGGGCTTCATCACCGTCCCCAGCGAGCCCATCACCGCCCGCATCGCCCCCGTCCAGGACCCGGGTCGCGACCCCCGCCGTCCCAGCTCGGTCTTGCGCGCGGCAGCGAGCAGGTCCTCGTCCGCCCCCGCCGGGAGCAGCCACGAAGCCGCGAGGCCCTGTTCGGCGGCGTAGTGGTAGACGCCGGGGTATGGCGGCGAGCTGATCACCACGTCGATCGACGCCTCGTCCCACGGCTGCTGCCGCGCGTCCGCGAGGCGCACGTCCGGGTCCGGCAGCAAGGCCGGCACCGCGTTCGCGAAGTCCGCCAGCTCGAGGACCGCCTTCTCCACCCGGCGCAGGAAGTGGTCCCGCACCGCCCGCCGCGACACGTCCGGCGCCTGCCGTCCCCGCTTGCGGGCGAACTTGCCCAGCAGCGGCGTCATGGACAGCAGCAGCACCTCGCGGACCTCGTCGTCCCGCACGTCGTCGATGGCGTCCCGCAGGTTGATGAGCTGGGTGAGCACGTGGGGCGGGAAGCGCTTCTCACCCTTGGCGAGGATCCCGTAGGGCGACCGCGGCCGCTCCTTCGCGCGCTCGTGGACCATCTGCGCCGCCCGAGCCACCGCCTCGAGGAAGGGCTCGTCGCGCCGGGTCGTGCGGAGCCGGGCGATGCGCAGGGCGATGGAGTTCACGTCCGCCCCGCAGGAGGGCAGCCCCGCGAGGGAAGCCTCGGCGAGGACCGTCCCGCTCCCGCAGAACGGGTCGAGGACCACGCCCTCTACGCCCCGGAGCAGCTGCCGCGCCCACGCCGGGTGGAACCGCGCCGGGTACGGATGGATGCCGTGGACGCCCTGGATGGGCAGGTCCCGGTCGCGCGCCCGCACGCGGAAGGCCCGGGCCAGCAGCTCGGACGTGGCGGGAGGTCCGAAGCGCTCCTCGCGGCCGTCGGTGTGGGTCAGGGGCTGGCGCTTGCGCACCGCGGGCTCTGGGGTCCGGCGGCGCCGGTTCTTCGGGGGAGTCACGGGCGCCTTGTAGCACCCTCGGGCGAGGGCAGATCGCGGATCACGCGGAAGCCGATGCTCGTGAACATCTGCCACCAGGGCTGGCCGTAGCGGTAGCAGAGGCGGCAGGGCAGGTCGCTCGCGCGCCAGCTGCCGCCGCGGACGGGGCGGCGCTCGGGGTCGCCGTCGAAGGTCTCCTCGGCGCAGTAGTGCCGCATGCCGCCGGCGCAGTCGCGGACCCCGTAGACCGACACGTCGGTGGAGAACGCGCCCGTCGCTTCGGGGAGCGGGCGGCCCTCGCGGCTGTGGCGCATCTTGCAGAGCGCGGGGTCGAAGTCGTCGCCCCAGGGGAAGATCCGGCCGTCCACGCCGCGGCTCATCTTCTCCCACTCGCGCTCCCGCGGGAGGCGCACGGTCCCTCCCGTCTCCCGGGACAGCCAGGCGCAGTACGCGTTCGCGTCCCTCCACGCGATGGAGAACACCGGCCACCCGGGATCCCAGGCGTCGCCGTCGTCGTCCACGTCCGGTACCTCCCAGCGGCCCCCGGGTGAGGGCGGCGTCCAGTACTGCACGATTCCTCCCAGGCGCGTCACCGAGCCCTCGCCGGCGTAGCTCTCCTTGCGGGGGGCGTGGGCCTCGCCGGCCCCTGCCTCGTCGGCGTGCAGCCCGTTGAGGAAGGCGCAGTACTCGGCGTTGGTGACCGGATCCCGGTGGGCGAAGAAGCCCTCGACCCGCTCCACGGTGCGCGGCCAGCCGTCGGTGGCGAGCTCGTCGCCGCCGAGGATCGTGGGACCGGCAGGGACGTAGACCCAGTCCTCGCCGATCTCCTCGTCGGAGTAGAGCGGGATCGCCTCCCCCCCATCCCAGGACCCGCAGCGCTCCAGGAACACCGGGTAGATCGTGTCGCGCTTGCCGGGCGCGGACAGGGTCAGGAGCCAGCTGCCGTGCCCGAGGGGCTCGTCCTCGAGCGGCGTCGTCCCCAGCGGCTTCGGCGGGCCCATCCGCCACACGAGCCCGTCGCGTACGACCTCCCGCGCGATGACAAAGGCCGGCGGGTCGGTGCGGACCGTGATCGTGCCGTCCCCCTGGAGGAGCGCGGCGTGGCGGCCGCCGTCGTCGTACTGGCGGACCCGATGGGCGAAGTGGGCCTCGTCGGCGGTTCCCTGGGCGTCGAGGAAGTTCTGGACGAAGACGTCCGCGAGGAAGGCGCGGGCCTCGGGGTTGCCCGGGTCCTGGGACAGCGCCTTCTCGCACTCGCCGAGCACGTCGCCGTAGGCGGTGGAGCGCGACGGCGCGATGGCGCGGAGGCGGTCGCGGACCAGGAGCAGAGGGAGCTTGTCGTCCAGGGGCGCCCAGCGCGGGATCTCCGCGTGCAGCGTCCGGGCTTCGGCGGCGAGCTCGCGCTCCTCGGCGGCCAGGGCCTGGTACCGCTCCCAGGCCTCCCGCGCAGCGACGAGGTGGCGCCCCGCGGCCTCGCGGCGCTTGCTCCCCTCGAGGAACTCCTCGACCGCCTCGCCGAGCTCGAGGGCGGACTGGTGCCGGGCGTCCGGGTCCTTCGCGAGGGCCTTCAGCGCGATCTCGGCGAGCTCGTCGGGGATGGTGCGCTCCGGGGCGCGCTTGCGGGGGTCCTCCGGGTTCGACTTGCTCGCCATCAGCACGAGGTGGAACACGTTGCCGCCCATGAACGCCCGCTCCCACGTCAGGAGCTCGTAGAGCATCGCGCCGAGGCTCCAGACGTCGGACCGCCCGTCGAGGTTCGCGAGATCGCCGGACGCCTGCTCGGGGCTCATGTAGCCCGGCGTCCCGATGGCCACGCCGTCCAGGGTCTCCACCAGTGTCGTCCGCGAGACCCCCTTGCCGGGCGTGACCTTCTCTGTGTCGTCGCCCATGAGCCGGGCCACGCCCCAGTCCATGACGAGCACTTCGCCGAAGCGCCCGGTCATCACGTTGTCGGGCTTGATGTCCCGGTGCAGGACGCCGCGGTCGTGGGCGTAGGCGATCGCGTTGCAGATCTGCACGAACATGGCGAGCAGGCGCCGCAGGGTGAAGTGCTCGCGGTCCTCGCCGGCGCGCAGAGCCGCGATCACCTGGCGGAGCGAGCGGCCTTCGACCTTCTTCATTACGAAGTACACCTGCCCGGTCTCGGTGAGGCCGACGTCGTGCAGGGGGACGATGTTGGGGTGCTGGAGCTGCGAGGTGGTCTGGGCCTCGGCGACGAAGCGGGCGAGGTGCTCGCGGCCGACCCGATGGGGCCGGGCGAGGACCTTGATCGCCACCGTGCGGCGGAGATCCGGATCGCGCGCCTCCAGGACGCGGCCCATGCCGCCCGCGCCGATCTCGTTCAGGAGGATGTGCCGCCCGAGCTGGGTCGGGAGCCCGTCGACGGATCGTCCGACGCTGGGCTCGGTGGCGCCCGGCGTGGGCGGCAGGGTCAGTCCCACGTCCTCGAGCACGCTGATCAGCGAGACGGAGCGCGGATCTCCGTCCGTGTCGTGCGCTTCCCAGGCGAGGGTCAGGGTGGCCGCGAGGTCGTCCATGCCGGGATGGTAGGCCGATGGGTCGTTCTTCACCGACGGACCGATGCAAGCCTGCATGAAGAACAGCGCCGAGAACATCCGTCGCGTCGCGTGGGAGACGAGCTGACGCTGCCTGCGGCCGTCCCCCCGTGACGCAGACCCCAGCACTCGATCTGGCACGCCGGTTGCTCTCTCCCTCTGCGTGAGGGGCGGTTGTTCCATAGCGGAACAGTCTCGCCCCCTCGCTCGAGGAGAAGAGACAGATGACCCCCCGATTCGGAACACTCCGGGCCGCATGCGTCCTGGGCCTGACCGGGCTGCTCGGCGCCGGCTCGGCGGCCGTCGCTCAGGAAGGCACGGCGCAGCTCGGCACCACCCAGGCCCTGCGGGCCTCGACCGTCCTCCGCGTCGTCGTCCTGGACGCGTCCGTCGAGACCATCGTCTGGAGCGGCCTCGGCAGCGTGGCCGTCAGCGACCCCGCCGGGCTCTCGCTCGGGACCTTCTCGTCGGGGCAGGTGATCACGCCCACCACGGTGGGGGTCTACCTCCTCGAGCCCGACACCTCCCAGCAGGTGGGCACCCCCTGGAACGTCACCGTGCAGAACCCGGTGGCTTCGGGCGGTCGCCTGCACTCCCTCGACTGGCAGTTCGACGCGGGCAGCTTCGCCGCGTCCGCCGGCACCGACGCGAGCTTCTACGCCCTCGTGCCAGGCGGCACCCAGGGAACGGACGGCGTCATCGAGCTCCAGCTCGCCGGCCTCGCGGGGTACGTCTACGACATCAACGCCAACCCCTTCGGGGTGGACGGCGCGGCGGGAGGACGGAGCGTGCCGGCCGCCGGGAACACGGTGACTCCCCAGTACCCCATCTACCTCCAGGTGCCCTCGGTCGCCGCCTTCGGGGCCGGGGCTCCCACCGTCGGGGGGCTGGGCTTCGAGGGGGCCACCGTGGCCGCGGACGTCTTCGGCGCCCCGCTGTCGTGCGGGGACGTGGCTCCCGGGGTCTCCGCCGGGACCTTCACCTTCACCTCGTCCCTCGGGGGCTCGTCCCACCTCCAGTGCGACCTGGACGGGGACGGGGAGTTCGCCACCGTCGGGGGCGCGGACCTCCTGCTCATCGGCCCTGCGGTGGCCGGAGCCAACACGGTGACCTGGGACGGCTCGGACGCGAACGGCCAGCCCGTCGCGGCGGGCAGCTACCTCTGTCGGGTCCGGGTCACCGTGGGCGAGTTCCACTACGTGGGGCGCGACATCGAGACGAGCTACCCCGGCATGCGCCTCTACGAGGTCGAGGCCAACGGGGCGCGCACCCCGCTCGTCATGTACTGGGATGACGCGGACGTGCAGGCGAGCGCGGTGTCGATGGCCAACGGGGTCGTGGGCCTCGCGACGTCCGGTCCCGCGGGGCTGCTGCCCGGGCCCTACGGCACCACGGCGGTCGCGAACGTGGACGCCCGCTCCTGGGGGAACAACACGTCGGGCGGGAAGGGGAACGAGGCGTACCTCGACACCTACACCTGGCTCCAGGCGGGGGCGAGCGCCCTCGTGCAGGTGGGGGTCGTCGACGGCGGCGTCGACACGGACGGTGACGGCCTGGCGGACGTCGTGGAGAACTGCACCTACGGGACCGATCCCGGAGACCCGGACACGGACGGAGACGGGACCAACGACGGGCTCCAGTACGCGCCGTCCGGGAGCAGCTCTGCCCAGGCGGGGGGGCTCGAGTCCCACGGCGGCCTCGCTGTCCAGCTCGCGGCCAGGCGCGTGCGCCAGACCCGGGTCCCGGCGGAGGCGGCCCGGCCGCTGGTCGTGCCCCGCGACGTCGAAGAGCTCGCCTCGTTCGTCCCACCGGTCGCCCCGGACGGCAGCGTCGGAGAAGACCTGTCCCCTCGTGACCTGCCGGCCCTCACCAACGCCGAGGCCGTGCTGGGAGTGGACTACCGAAGCGCCGACGGCGACCGCGTCGCGAGCGTGCTCCTCGTGGAGACCCGCGGAGAGGCCTACGAGCACGACAAGGCGCTGTGCGACCGGGCCGAGGGGCGGATCCTCGTGGGGGTCGGCGTCGCGGAGCTGGCCGCCGGGCCGGTGGTCGCCCTCGAGACGATGAGCCGCAGCGGCGGCGTGCGGGACAAGGCCCTGAGCTTCCGGCTGGACGCGACGGACGTGGGGTGGGATCTCAACGCGGGCTGGCTGGCCGAGGACCTGCCGTCGGTGGCGCCCGACCAGCGCGTGGTCACCGTCCAGATCTGGTCTGCCGACCAGGAGCTCCGGGACGCGTTGGGTGACGCGCTGCTCGAGCGGGTGGCCGAGGCGGGCGAGATCACCGCGCCGGGGGAGACCCCGCGGGTTCCTCGGCGCTGGCTCAGCCGGGCGGCGACCCTGGGGGGCCGCACGCTCCTGTCGGTCGTCGGCCCGGGCGCGACGTCCCGGACCTCGGTGCGGGCCCTGGTGCGGTCCGGCGCGGCGGAGCCCATGGTGGAGCACCCGGTCGCGCTGCCCCCGGAGGGTGGGATGACGGAGGTGGCGATGCCCCCCTACCGGGAGGCGACCCTGGAGCTGCTGGTGGAGGGGCGGGTCGTGGACCGGGCCTGGATCTCCGACGGGGTCTGGGCGCCCTACAGCGACGCGGTCTGGGGTGCCGGCGCCAGCGAGCTGTCCTTCGACGAGAGCTCCTGCGAGGACCTGACCCCGCTGCCCTGGAGCCCGGACGAGGCCGGCTCCCTCACCCTCGCCGGCTGCGCGTCGGCGGCCGGGACCGTCGACCAGGTCGGGGGCGTGGCCCGGTGGCTCGGCGGCGGGCTCGCGCCCCTCGACGCGTCCGTGTTCGGCTCCGTCTCGCTCGAGCTCGACGTGGAGGTCCCGGTGGTCCTGTGCCTCGAAGGAGCCGAGGAGCCCGTATGCGCCGAGGTCCACGAGGGCGTCGGCACCCGCACGCTCGTCCCCGGGGACTTCGATCGGGACGGCGCGCCTGTCGTCGCGTTTCCTTCCGGGGTGCAGCTCGTCTCGGTGGCCCGCCGGCACCCGGGCCCGCTCCGCCTCTCGGTGTCGGGGCTGACCTTCGGGCCCGCTCCCGCGGTGCGGGTCCCTGACGAAGGAGCGGGGTGCACCCTCGCTCGGCGGCCGTCTACCGCGGCAGGGTGGGCGCTCCTGCTGGTCGTCGGGGCTGCGCGGCTCCGGCGGAGGTCGCAGGGTCGCGGGTGAGCGGTCGCGCAGGTCGCGGTCAGGAGCCGGCTTCCCCGGCGGGGCTCCGGGTGGCCGGGAGGTCCTCCGTCCTGCGATGGTAGGCCGATGGATCGTTCCTCTGGAGTCCTCCTCCACCCCACGAGCCTCCCCGGACCCTTCGGCGCAGGCGACATCGGCCCCCAGGCGCGCGTGTTCGTCGACTGGCTCGCCGCCGGCCGACAGCGCTGGTGGCAGATGCTCCCCCTCGGTCCGCCCGACGGATCCGGATCCCCCTACAACTCTCCGTCGGCGTTCGCCGGGAGCGCGGGGCTCGTCTCCCTGGAGGACCTCGTGGACGACGGCCTCCTCACCGGGGCCGAGATCGCCGACCTCTACCGCGACAGCGAGCGGGTGGACCACGCCTTCGTTCGGGACGTGCGCGCGCCCCTGGTGCGGGTGGCGGCGGGCCGCCTGCTGGCAGACGATCCGGCGCGGGTGCAGGCCTTCGCCGACGAGCACCCCTGGGCCCGCGCCTGGGCCGAGTTCGCCGCCCGCAAGCGCCAGGATCCGCGAGCATGGTGGGAGTGGGACGACGCGGACCCGCCAGCGGAGGCGACTGCCGAGGAGCTCGCGGTCCAGGTGATCTTCGAGGCCCAGTGGTCCCGCCTGCGCGCCCACGCCCACGAGCGCGGGGTCGGCCTCATCGGAGACCTGCCGATCTTCGTCTCGGCCGACAGCGCCGACGTGTTCGCCCACCGGGAGCTGTTCCTCCTGGGCGACGACGGCCGCCCGGAGGTGGTCGCGGGGGTGCCTCCCGATGCGTTCTCGCCCACGGGTCAGAAGTGGGGCATGCCGCTGTACGACTGGGAGGCGAACGCCGCCGAGGGGTACCGCTGGTGGACGGCCCGGATGGCGGCGCTGCTTTCCCGCGTGGACCTCGTGCGCATCGATCACTTCCGGGGCTTCGAGGCGGCCTGGCATGTCCCCGCCGACGACTCCGACGCCACGAGCGGGCGGTGGGTCCCCGGGCCCGGTGGCGCCTTGTTCTCCGCTCTCCGGGACGCGCTCGGCGAGTTGCCCGTCATCGCCGAGGATCTCGGGGTCATCACGCCGCCGGTGGAGAGGCTCCGGGACGACTTCGGCTTGCCGGGGATGAAGATCCTGCAGTTCGCCTTCGGCGGCGAGCCGAACCACGCGTACCTCCCCCACTGCCACCCCGAGTGCTCGGTCGTCTACACGGGCACCCACGACAACCAGACGACGGCCGGCTGGTGGGCGTGCATCGGCGACGAGGAGAAGGCCCGCGTCGCGCGGTACCTCGGAGGCGTGACCGGCGAGCCGTCCTGGGATCTCTTGCGCCTCGCCTGGGACTCCCCCGCCTTCCTCGCCGTGGCCCCGATGCAGGACGTCCTCGGGCTGGACGACGCCGCGCGCTTCAACGTCCCCGGCCTCGCCGACGGCAACTGGGGCTGGCGACTGGAAGCGCCGCCGTCGCCGGTGCTCGCGGGGCGCCTCGCGGAGGTCACGCTTCGCAGCCGGAGGGCCCGATGAAGCAGCATCAGGCGACCTTCGTCACCCGGACGGACGGACAGGGGCTGTATCTCGTGACGCGCGAGGTCCAGCGCATCGTCGGCGAGGCCGGGGTCCAGCTCGGCCTGGCGACCGTCTTCCTCCGCCACACCTCAGCGTCGCTCATCATCAACGAGAACGCGGACCCCGACGTCCCCCACGATCTCCAGGCCTTCCTCGCCCGCCTCGTCCCCGACGGCGACCCGCTCTACCGCCACATCGCCGAGGGGCCCGACGACATGCCGGCCCACGTGAAGGCGGCGCTGACGGCGACCTCGCTGGCGATCCCCATCAGCGGCGGCGCGATGGTCCTCGGCACCTGGCAGGGGATCTACCTGTGGGAACACCGCCGGGCTCCGCACCGCCGCAGCATCGTGGTCCACGTGCAGGGGGGCTGAGCGCGGGGGACCCGGTCAAGCCGTTGGAGATCCCTCCGATGAAGCACCGGTGACCGCTGCCCCTGCTCTCGTGCTCCTCGTCACCGACGATCGGGGCCTCGCCACGCTCGCCACGTCGCCGGTGAGCGGGTTTCGCGTCGAGGTGGTCCCCGCGGAGGAGCTCATCGAGACCCCTTCGGCCCAGCCGCCGGCGCTGGTGCTGCTCGATGTGGAGCAGGCGGAGGAGTTCTCGTCGTTTCAGCTCGCGCGGACCCTGGCCACGAGCCAGCCCGAGGTCCCCGTGGTCGGCCTCGTGGAGGCGGGGGACATGGAGGAGGCCCTGGCGCTCGTGAGATTGGGCGCGAGGGACGTGCTGACCAAGCCGGTCCGGCCCATCGAGCTCCGCCGCACCATCGCTCGGTTCGTGGGAGGTCTCTCGTGACGGCGGCCCCCCAGCTGGTGCTCATCGCGTCCCCGCACGGGACGGTGCGGGAGCGGCTCGTCGAGGCCGTGGGCCGTGCGGGCCACCCGCTGATGCAGGTGCCCAAGCTCGAGGAGCAGGCGCAGCGGCGGGGGTGTCGGACGCCGGACGTGATCGTCTGTGACGCCGCGGCCTGGCGGGCTGGTCGGGAGTTCCTGGCCGACTACGGGCACCCTCGGGTGCTCCTGATCGCGGACGACGCCTCCCGTCGCCGCCGCGTCTATCTCGAGGACGAGGGTGTGGAGGCCTTCGCCGACGACCCGGTCTCCGACCTGGAGCTGTACTGCGTCCTGGAGGAGCTCCTGTCCCGCGAGCCGCGACCGGCGCGCGTGGAGCAGGCTGGCGATGCCCCGGGGGCGAACGACTCCGGGCAGGGAGGCGACCCCAAGGTGGTCGCAGCGGTGCGGGACCTCGAGGCGCGGATCGCCCGCGGCGACCTGCCCTCCTGCACGCTCGCCCCCAACGGGGTCGAGCTCGAGGGAGTCCTGGGTGACCCCGCGGCTTCGGCGGCCGATCTCCTGGGGAAGGTGGAGCAGGACCCGAGCCTCGTCGCCGCCGTCGTGCGGGAGGCGAACGGTCCGCTGCACCGGGGACGCGCCAAGGTGGTCGGTCTGCGGGCCGCGGCGCGACGGGTCGGGGCTCGCAAGGTGGTGGAGGTCGCGCGCAAGGAGGCGCTGCGGGGGGGATTCGGGGCGTCCACGTCGGACTGGGATCGGGTCTTCGCCCGGCTCTGGCAGTCCACGGTGGTGACCGCCCAGGTCGCCCGGCGGATCGGCGTCCTGGTCGGGCACCGTGACCCCGACGCTCTCTACTCTCTCGCCCTGTTCGCGGACATCGGCCAGGCGGCCCTCGTCGACGTGTACCGGGGCATCGGACGGGCGCCCCCCGAGGACGGGATCCCCCGCGGAGAGCTGGCGGCGCTGTTGGCCGGGGAGCATGCGGCGGTGAGCGCTCGGATGCTGGAGGCCATGGGAATGCCGAGCAGCACCCGGGCCCTGGCGCTCCAGCACCACCAGCCGGGGGACATGTCGTGCCGGACCCCGCTGGGGCGCGCGTGCTGGATCCTCGCCGCCGCGAGCAGCGCCGTCGTCGCGGCCGGCTGCACCGCCTGGGAAGGACAACGTGCCGAGCCGGACCCCCGCATCGCCGCCGCGACGCTCGGGCTCGAGGCGGAGCGGCTGGCCGAGCTGGCCGAGGACGTCATCGAGGAGTGGGAGGGCACGGAGGCGAGCACCTCGCAGGAGCTCCCGGCCGAGGACGCAGAGGCGACGGGCGACGCTGAGGACGCTGAGGGGGCTGAGGACGCTGAGGACGCTGAGGGGGCAGACGAAGAGGAGGCGGCGGTGATCCCGCCGGAGGACGTCGAAGAGGTGGAGCCGGAGGATCCCGAGGCTGCAGCGGCCTCCTGACGGTCAGTCGTTCTCGCTCCAGCGCTTCCCGCGCGCGGCCTTCTTGTCGCCCTGACGCCGCTTGTTCTTGAGGCGACGGCGCTTCACGCCGCGAGGCACCCCGGTCTTCTTGCGCGGGCGCGGCGGGACGAGCGCGGCGAGGATCAGCTCGCGCATGCGTTGCTCCGCTTCCTTCGTGTTCTGGAGCCGCTCCCGGTGCCGACCGCAGACGATCTGGAGCACGTCCTCCTTGGTCATGCGGTTGCCCGCCAGCGCGCGAAGCCGCTGCTTCTGGTCCTCCCGCAGCACGTCGCACGCGCCCACGTCCAGGCGCAGCTCCACCTGCGTCTCCGTCTTGTTCACGTGTTGCCCGCCCGGCCCCGAAGACCGCGCGGTGCGGGTCTCGAGGAACTGGGACGGGATGGAGAGCCTGGGAGTCACGAAGAGCACGGCGGCACCAGGGTGGGGAAGGGGCCCCCGACGCGCAAGAACGGTCTGACATGGTCAATCTTGTGACCGGTAAGTCCGTTGAGGGGGCGATTACTGGTCACATGAGTGACCATTTCGGTGGTCCAACCCCGTGACATCGTCGTGACGATCCCTGCCGCAACTGCCTCGTTTCGATGTGGCACTGATGTTGCGAAGGTCTCTGATCATGCTGACCCAACATCGCGCCCTGCTGCTCCCCGCTGCCCTGCTCCTCCTCGCCGCCTGCGACTCCGTCGTCCTCCACGACGCCGACGGCCCCGAGCCCTTCGTCGTCGCCGACGCCCTGCGGACCATGCCGACCGACGTCCTCTTCGAAGAAGCGGGCGCCGAGTTCGACGTGCCCGCGGACCTGCTCGCCGCCATCGCCTGGAAGCAGTCCTCGCTGGCCCCGAGCGACGAGGACCACGGGGTCGCCGAGCCGGACTCCGACGGCCACGAGCACCGCCCCGCTCACGGCTGGATGGGCCTGACCCCGGACCAGATACACGAGGCCAGCGCCCTGACCGGCCTCTCCGAAGACGCCATCGCCCACGAGCGCGAGGAGAGCGTCTTCGCCGCGGCCGCGCTGCTGGATCAGCTCCGCGTCGGTGGCCTCAGCAGCGCGCGCCTGACCGCATCCTGGTGGCGCCCGACGGTGGGCTTCGCGGGCTTCGGGGAGGAGTGGCTCGACCACGCATGGGCGATGGACGTCTTCGACACGCTCCAGCGCGGCCTCGTCGTCCCCACGGTCCTCGGGGAGGACGATCTGGTGACCATCCAGCCCCACGACCTGCCCGGGCTCGCGGACATCGCGGTCGTCCGAGCGCCTGGTGGCGACGGCGACGACTTCGCTGCGGGCACCGACTACCCCGGCGCGGCCCGGTTCACGGCCGCCCACAGCAGCAACCAGTCCTACCGGAGCAACGGCGCGGGCTCGATCAACCGCGTCGTCATCCACACGGTCGAGGGCAGCTACGGCGGCGCCATCTCCTGGTTCCGCAACCCGTCGGCGAACGTCTCGGCCCACTACGTCGTCCGCAAGTCCGACGGCGAGGTCACCCAGATGGTCAGGGACAACCGCAAGGCGTGGCACGTCTGCGGGTCCAACAACGACACGATCGGCATCGAGCACGAGGGCGCGGCGAGCAACCCCGCCACGTGGACGCCGGAGATCCTGGACGCCTCCGCGCGCCTGACCGCCTGGCTGGTCACCCAGTACAACATCCCGATCGACCGCGACCACATCGTGGGCCACGGCGAGATCCAGGGCGCGGGCTGCGCCTACCGCTACGACCCGGGCTCCCATTTCCCGTGGACCCAGTACATGCAGAAGGTGCAGTCCTACGCGTCGGGCGGCTCGTCCTCGGCGCCTCCCCCGGCGGACCTGCCGGATCCGCCGGACCTGCCGTCGACCCCCACGCCGCCCCCGAGCACGAGCGCGGTGTCCTTCCAGTCGCCCCGTGACGGGGACGTGGTCGCCAACCCGGTGCAGATGCGCATCACGAGCGGCAACGTCCACCACGTCGACGTGTTCGTCGGGCCCTACCTCGTCGCGTCGGACCTGACCGCCTCGCCGGTGCACGTGGGTGTCGCGCTGAACGTCCTTGGGGAGCGCACCCTGCAGGTGAAGGGGTACTCGGCGTCGGGGGCGGTCGTCGCGACCGACACCGTGACGGTGACGGTCACCAACGCGACCGGGGACGTGAACCCCGCCGCGTCCCAGGTCAGCGGGATGACCTACGACCTGTCGGCGGGGCTCGACCACTCCGCGTCCTACGTCCGCTACTGGGTCGACGGGTGGCCGCTCACCGACATCGACACGGGCTCGAACAAGGCGTCGGGCGCGGGGTATGGGCTCCGGTACACCTTCGGCTACGCGGCCTACGGGCGGCAGCTCATCGCCCGGTCCTACGACAGCTCGGGGAACCTGCTCGGCGAGGGCTTCACCTACATCGACGTGAACCCGTCGAGCCCGTCCGTGGACGAGGAGATCACCGCGGTGGACATCCAGTCGGGCGGCGGCACGGTCATGTACTTCCAGTCGGCGGCCACCGCCGGCGTCGAGTACGTGGAGTACTGGATCGAGGGATGGCTGCTGCCGGACATGAACACCGGCGAGACCCAGCCCGACAGCAACAACTACAGCCTCTGGTACGAGTTCAACTACTGGGGCGAGCGGCAGCTGGAGGTGCGCGCCTTCGACGCGGACGGCAACCTCGTGGACACCTGGACCCAGTCGGTGTGGGTGCCCGCGCCGACCCTCGATGTGAGCTGGCAGCGCCTCGGCACGAAGTCCTACCGCTTCGACGCAGACGCGCCGGCTGGGACGCACCGGGTGGTCATCGAGGTCGACGGCTGGGCCCTGCGCCACGAGGACACGGGCAACCAGTGGGCCACCGGCCCCCAGTTCCTGCTGCCCTACGACTTCAACTACGGCGGCTACCGCGCGCTGCACGCCAAGGCGCTGGACTCGGTCGGCAACGTGCTCGGCACGTTCGACACGATGATCCAGGTGTACTGAGGCTCCCCGGGCTCAGTCCCGCAGGTACGGGTACCCCTCGGGCTTGATCGCGAGGACCGCGCAGTTCGCGTTCTTCACGACGCGCTCGGCGGTGCTGCCCACGAAGAAGTCCTTCACCGACGTGCGGCCGTGGGTCCCGAGGACGATGAGGTCGGTCCGGGCCTCTTCGGCGACGCGCACGATCTCCGTGGCCGGATCTCCGCCCGACACCGTGAACGCCAGCTTGCTCTCGGGGAGCGTGGGGAGGCCGTTCGCCTCGGCGACGGCAGCCGCCGCGGTCCCGTAGGCCTCGCGCAGGGCGGCCTCGTCGGCCTCGAGCGCCTCGACCTCAGCGTTGGTCGCCGCGTTCTCCTCGTAGGTCCTCGAGCCCGGGCGACCGGTCACGTGCAACACCTGGACGGCGCTGTCGAAGCGCGTCGCGAACGAGAGGGCGGCGAGCATCGCGCGGTGCGAGCACTCGGAGAAGTCGGTGGGGATCAGGATGCGGTCGGCGACGAACATGGCGGTACCTCCTCGAAGGGTTCATTCGAGGAGACGATGCACGACGATCCGGGGGGTGTCACCGGGTGCTGGATGGCACACGGGGAGCCTGTTTCGTGCCTTTTGGCACACCTTTTGGGGAGGGTCTGGGGAGGGCGCCGGGGCAGACCCTAGGAGCGCTCCTTGCGCCGGTTCGCGATGAGCCGATGGGTGCGCAGGAGCTTGCGCAGGTGGTGGCGCGTCAGGCCCACGTCCCGGGCCGTCTTGCTCAGGTTCGCGCCGTTCCGGGCCAGCGCCGCCTTGAGGTACTCCCGCTCGAAGGCGGACACCGCCGCGTCCTTCGCCTCCTTGTAGGGGAGGTCGAACTGCACGGGCGGCAGCGACCCGGGCCCGCCGGACTTCTGGAGCTCGTCGCCTCCCATGACCGGCGAGAGGCGCAAGGGCAGCTGCTCCAGGGCTGTGGCCCCCGGAGGGGCGAGGAGGAGACCGCGCTCCAGGACGTTGCGCAGCTCGCGGACGTTCCCCAGCCAGGGGTGCTGGCGCAGGCGCTCCATCGCCTTGCCCTCGGCGACGACGACGCTGTTGTGGCCGATGGCTTCGAGGAGCTTCCGGGTCAGGAGCGGCAGATCGTCGAGACGGTCCCGCAAGGACGGGAGGGTCACCCGCACGACTGCGAGGCGGAAGTACAGGTCCCTCCGCAGCTCGTTGCGGCTCACCGCCTGCTCGGGGCTCTTGCCCGACGCCGCCACGAGGCGCACGTCCACCGGGCGCGGCTCGAACTCGCCGAGCCGGGTGACGGCCCGTCCTTCGATCACCCGCAGGAGCTTCGGCTGCAGATCCCGGGGCAGGGAGTCGAGCTCGTCGAGGAACAGCGTCCCGCCGTTCGCCGACTCGAACACCCCGGGCCGGTCCTGCATCGCGCCCGTGAAGGACCCGCGCCGATGCCCGAACAGCTGGCTCTCCACCAGCTCGGGCGCCACGGCCGAGCAGTCGAGCACCACGAAGGGGCCGCGGCTCCGTCCGCTGCGCTCGTGGAGCGCGCGGGCGACCAGCTCCTTGCCGGTCCCCGTCTCCCCGTCCACGAAAATGTTCACGTCCTTGTTTGCTGTGCGTTCCAGCACAGCAAAAACCTGCCGCATGGCCACAGATTCTCCCCAGAGGCCGCCGAAGTGGTCCGCTTCGCTGGGGGAGAGCATCTCGGAGTCGTCGTCGCCCCGCAGGTGCAGGCGCGAGCGGCCGACGAGGACCACGCTTCCCGCCGGCACGAGGGACTCGACGACGCGCGTCTTGCCGATCCAGGTGCCGTTCGTCGACTCGAGGTCCTTGACCCGGATCGAGTTGCCGAGGAGCGTCAGCTCGAGGTGCCGCTTGGACACGGCGCTGTCCGTCAGCACCACGTCGCACTTTCGGCCCTTGCCGACGGTGACGGTGCGGGTGCCGAGGGGAAAGGCGAGGCCGAGGTCGGGGCCGTCCACGACGGTGACCGTTGCGCGCACGAGCGCCCCGGTGTCCACCACCAGGTCTCCCCGGCGCACTCGGGCGGTCGCGGCTCCGGTGCTGCGCGGGTCCGTCATGCGACTGGCAGAATAGCAGCGTGGCCGCGTCGCTCGATCGCAAGGGGACTCGCACGCTCGACGACCGATACAGCCTCGTCCGGTTCGTCGGGAAGGGCGGCATGGGCGAGGTGTGGCGGGCCGTGGATCGGCGCCTCGAGCGTGACGTGGCGGTCAAGTTCCCGCGCCGTCCCCGCGGAGAGGCGGGTCCCGAGCACTGGCTGAGCGCCGAGGCGCACACCGTCGCGCGGCTGTCGCACCCTCACATCGTCTCCCTGCTCGATCGCACGGTCCTCCCCGCGGGCACCTCCGACCAGCCCGGCGAGGGCGAGCTGCCCGCCCTCGTCTTCCAGTACGTGACCGGCAAGCCGCTGTCGATGTGGGCGGACCAGCCGCGGCCGTGGTCCTGGATCCGCAAGCTCGCGAAGCAGATCCTCGAGGCCCTCGCGTACGCGCACGGGCGCGGGGTGGTCCACCGGGACCTGAAGCCGTCGAACATCCTGCTGTCCGGCGACATGCGGGACCCGTGGGTCAGCCTGCTCGACTTCGGGATCGCCGCCTGGGCCGCGCCGGGGGGCACCGGCCCGGACATCCTGCGCGCTGACGGGATCGAGCACGTCGCGGGCACGCGCGCGTACATGGCGCCCGAGCAGGCGAAGGGTCCCGAGGGAGACGTGGGTCCCTGGACCGATCTCTACTCCCTGGGCGTCGTGCTCACCGAGCTGCTCATAGGGACCTGCCCCTTCCCCGGAGAGTCCCAGGAGCTGCTCTGGACGCTGCGGGTCCACAACCACTTCGCCCCGCCGATCCAGGCCCTGGCAGACCTCGGTGTGCCCCTGCGGCGCTTCCTCCTCCGCCTCATGGCCCCGGACCCGGCCCAGCGGTTCGGGTGGGCCGCCGACGCCCTGCGCTCGCTGCCCCCGGAGACCACCGACGATCTGACGACGGGACGCCGGGACTTCAACCCCGAAGGCACCGAGGTCCTCACGGCGGTCCGGCCCGCGGAGGACCGCGACACGGACCCGGACTTCGAGCCGGACACGGACCCGAACGTCGAGCCGATCACCGGGCCCATCGACTTCGATCCCGCGGGCCGGTCCTTCGGGCGGGAGGCCGACGCCATCCGCAGCGCCGGCGGCTCCGTGACTCTGGAGCTCGCCCCGGCCGAGGACGACGCGGTCGCCCTGCCGCCGTCCTGGCAGATGGACCGGCCGTCGGCGACCGCCTGGGACGAGGGGTTCGCCGCCCTGGAGCAGGGACACAGTCCGCCCCCGACGCCCGCCGCGTCCTACGCCCTGCTCGCCATGCGCGAGGCCCCGCTGCAGGGCCGCGACGCCGAGTGGGAGGAGGGCTGGGGGCACCTCGCCTCGGTGGGGCAGGACGGCCGGCCGTCGCTCCTGCTCGTCGAAGGCGCGCAGGGACGGGGCAAGACCCGCTTCGCGCGGGAGGTGGCGGCGGTGGCGGAGCAGCTCGGCGTCGCCCGGTCCCACCACGTGCGCTTCCGGTCGGATGGGTCGGGGACGGGGGCGCTGCGGCGACTGCTGCTGCGGATCTTGCGCGTCGCGACCCTGCCGGACGACAAGCGCGAGCCGCGCGTGCGCCGCGTGCTCTCCGAGGCGGGCTACCCGGCGGACGCGGACCTGGTGCCTCGGCTGCTGTCGCTGCTGTCGCCGTCGCAGCACAGCCGGAGGCCCGAGCAGGAGGAAGCCGCCACCGCGGTGGAGCTGTTCCGTGTCCTGTCGCGCCGTCGCCCGATCCTGCTCTGGCTCGAGGACATCGACCGGGCCCAGGACAAGGCCCTGTCGACGCTCCTCCAGTACCTCTTCGAAGCCGAGGGGCACCTGCCCGTGGCGGTCGTCGCCACCGCCCGGAACGACCTCAGCGAGGGCGGGGACGGCTGGCCCCCCGAGTGGATGATGCTGCGCACGCACCCGCGCACCCGCATCACGGAGATGGCGCCCCTGCCGAAGGATGCGATCGCGGGGGTGCTCATGTTCACCGCCGGACTGAGCGGGGACGTGGGCATGGAGATCGCCCGGTGGGGCCGCGGGGACCCGCGCGCCGCCCAGCAGATCGCGCGGCACCTGCACGAGACGGGGCGCCTCCGGTGGACCCCCGAGGGGTATGAGCTCGCGGGGAACACGCCGTCGACGGCCGGGCACCTCAAGCTCGACTCCATCCTCATGGCCCGCGCCCGCGACGCCATCGCCGCGAGCACCGATCCCGACGCGACCCGCGCGGTCCTCGAGCTCCTGTCCCTGGTAAGCGAGCGGGCCCGCTACGACGACCTGGTGATGGCGGCGGAGCGCATCGGGATCCCGAGCCGGCGGGTGGAGGCCGCGCTGGCGCCGCTGGTGATGGCCGCCCTGGTGGAGGTCCGGGACGAGGGACCCCGCCTCGTGCACCTCGCGCTGGCGGAGCGGCTCTCGGCGCGCATCGAGCTGAAGACGAAGATGGCCTGCCACCGGGCTTGGGCGGGGGTGCTGGAGGCGCCTCCGCACGGGCCGGGCTCCGCCGAGCGGCTGCTCGAGGCGGCGCGCAACCGGCACGCGTGCGGGCAGCAGGCCCAGGCGGCGCGGGACGAGCTGGCCGCCGCGAAGCTGTTGCGGGAGCGCTGGGAGGTGAAGCCGGCGTCCCGGGCGGCGAACCGAGCCCAGGGACGGGTCGACGGCCACCCGGACCTGCTGCGGGCGGAGGAGGAGGCGGAGCTCGGGGTCCTCGCGGCCGTGCTCGAGCACGAGGCGCAGGAGGAGGCGACGACGGCCTCGGCGCTCACTGCCGCGCTCGACATGCTGCAGCCGCTCTGGATCGCGCTGCCCGCATCGGAGGAGCGGTGTCGGTGTGACTACGCCCACGCCGAGGCTCTCCGGGCCGCGGGGCGGACGCGCGAGGCGATCGAGGCGCTGGAGCGGACGCTCGACGGTGCCCGCGGCATCCACTCCGCGCTGTGGGAGTGCCACGCGCTGGCGGCGCTCGCCGCGATGCTCCGCCTGCAGGGGCACTTCGCGCGGGCCGAGGAGCTCAGCGAGGAGGCGTGGGTGATCGCGTCGCGCCTCGGTGATCCGCAGCTGATGCTCGAAGTGCTGGGGACCCGGATCCCTCTGGCGGTGGCGCGCTCGGACGCGGATCGAGGGCGCCTCCTGCTCGACAAGCTGCGGTCGCTGCTGCGGACCCGCGCGTCGTGGCAGGACCTCCAGAACCTCTGGCGGTTCCGGGGGGACGTGGAGCGGGTGGCAGGCAACGACGTCGCGGCCCGACAGGCATACCGGACGGCGCTCGTCCTCGGTGAGAAGCGGGGGCTGCCCAACGCGCGGGTCCACCTCGCGCTCGCGGCGATGGGGCTCGCAAGCGGCGACGTGCCAACGGCGGCCGAGTCCCTCGAGGCGGTCGGTGGGGCCGACTCCTTCCGGGGCGACTCGGCCCATGAGCTCCGCTGCAACGCCGCGATCTACCGGGTCGAGCTGGCGGTGCGCACGGGGCGCGGCATGGACGCGGCGGCGGCGCTCCAGGACGCGGAGATCCTGATGCAGCAGTCGCCGCTGGCGGATCCGGGTCTGCAGTGGAGCCTGGAGCGGGCGATGGCGGCCACGCCGGACAAGGGTCTGCGCAAGCGTCTGCGGGCGCTGTCCGACGCGATGGAGCGGGCGATGGATCGGGGGAGCAACCCGGCCGGTCGCCGGAGCGCCCGGTGACGTCCTGATACGATTCCTCTCCCTCGGCCATCCAGAGCCGGGGCTTGGTGGGCCATCGCCGTGCGTCGCGCAGACATGATCGAAGCCCCGGTCCCGGTCGTCCCGGGCCTCTCGGACCTCGTCCTCGTCGGTGTCGGCGGGATGGGGAGCGTGTACCGGGCGGTCGACGACGAGACCGGCGCGCTGCGGGCAGTGAAGTTGCTGAGGCTCCAGCCCGGCGCCGCGGCCCCCACGAAGCGCTTCCGCCGGGAGTTCAACGCCGTCGCGCGCCTGCGCCATCCCGGGATCGTCGCCGTCTACAAGTACGGCGTCTGCGAGCAGGGCGAGTACATCGTCATGGAGTGGGTGCCGGGCGGAGACCTGTGGCACGTCGCCGGTCGGCGGACGCGGCGGGACGAGAAGAACCGTGCGCTCCCGCTCGCGTGGGTGCCTGCGGTCCTCGCGGTGTCTGCCCAGATCTGCGAGGCGATGTCCTACCTCCACGCCCACCGGATTCTCCACCGGGACCTGAAGCCGGAGAACATCCTCGTGGACGACGCGGGCCGGGCCCGGCTCGTGGACTTCGGGATCGCCAAGCCCATGGCGATGGCGCCCCTCGCGCCCTTGACCGCCGTCGGAGAGACCGTGGGGACGGCGCGGTACATGAGCCCCGAGCAGGCACGGTCCCTGGACCTGGACGGTCGGTCGGACCTGTACTCCCTCGGCGTCATCCTCTTCGAGGTGTTCTCCGGGCAGCCGCCGTTCACCGCGCCGTCGCTGTTCGACCTGCTCATGGCCCACGTTACGGAGCCCGCGCCTCGACTGGCGGAGCTGTGCCCGGCGCTGCCCGCGTCGCTGTGTGAGCTGGTGAACCGCCTGCTGGAGAAGGACCGTTCGGACCGCTACCCCGACGCGGGCGCGCTGCGCGAGGAGCTGCTCATGCACCTCGCGCCGAACGTGACGCTCCAGGAGCGCAACGAGGAGCACGCAGACCCGCGCGACCTGCCCCTCGCCGTCGTCGCGGCCCTCGAAGCGGCCGAGCGCGCCAAGCAGGTGCTCGAGGCCCAGGGCGGGCCCCCGAAGGGTGGGGGCGCGCGTCGCCTGATCCCGGGGGGCATGGCGCCGACGCCGGAGCGCACCGCGGCGAACATCTTCGCGGCGAAGGCGGCGAAGGCGGCGGCCGAAGAGAAGAAGGGTGGCCTGAAGCTGCGGCCCTGGCGGCTCCTCGGCGGCCGGGATCGGGACGCGAACGACCAGGTCACGCGCGCCCAGCCCGCCGCGCAGACCGGGGGCGGGGGCTCGGATGCGGCCATCACGCCCCACGCCGGCGACGACGAGGTCGGGGCATCGACGTTCTACGCCGAGGACGACGAGATCCTGGAGCTGAGCGATGTGCCGGAGCTGTTCGCGCCGGCGTTCCGCGGCCGCGACGCGCTGATCTCGAACGCCGTCGCCGGCTTCATGCTCGACGACGTCAAGCCGTCGATCCACTGGTTCCGCGGAGGCGGTGGCTCGGGCCGCACGCGGCTGCTCGCCGAGCTGCGGGACATGCTCCGCTTCGAGATGGGGGCCCTCGTCTTGACCGCGCGGGGCAGCGATCCCGCGGTGGGCCTGTCGACGGCGCGGCTGCTCTTCGATCCGGCGGCCTGGTACCTCCAGTCCATGTCGCTCGCGGAGCTGCGGCACGGCCTCGGGCATGCGCTGTCGGCGGCGGTGGAGCTCTGCCCCGCCCTGGAGGAGCGCCTCGCGGACGACCTCGTCGACCAACCTCCGGTGCCGGATCCCGCATCCCGGCGCCTCATGTTCTACGCGGCGGCGGAGCGGCTCATCAGCTTGCTCAGCGAGGCGGCGCCGGTGGCCCTGCTCATCGACGACAGCCAGGACGTGGACCCGGACTCCATCGATCTGCTGCGCTACCTGTCCACGACGCCGGTGGGGAGCGGGTCCTATCGGGGACGCCCGCGCCTGATCTCCCTGGCCGGCGAGCGCGAGGCCGCGGCCTGGTCGCCGGCGGCGATCGGCATCCCGCCGCTGGACGGCAACGACGTCGCCATCACCCTCCAGACGGCCATGGGGTGGGCGCTGCCGCCGATCCGGCTCGGCAAGCGGGCGCTCCTCGAAGGGGTGAACGAGACCCCCCGTGGCCTGCTCGAGTGGGCGCGGTCGCTGCTTCACGAAGCGGGGCGGTCGTCGGGGCGGGAGGCCCAGGAGGACGATCTGCTGGCGGTCGCCTCGGGAGATCCCCGCGAGCGCTGGCGGGCGCGCCTGTCGGGTCTGGGAGCCGTACCCATGGAGGCGGCGGCGCTGCTCGCGCTGGTGAACCGCCCGGTGGTGCTCGAGTGGCTGCTCGAAGCGTCGCGGTTCGACGAGGACACCTTCATCGACGCCGTGAACGGCCTCATCCGGCGGGGGTTGGCCCACGAGCGCCCGGCGGGGGCGACCTGGGGTCTGGAGCTGACCGACCGGGAAGCCGGCGAGGTGGCGTGGGAGCTGCTGGAGCCGGACGCGCGGCGCGCGGCGGGCGAGCTGTTCGCCCACAAGGTCGGCGAGGAGCACGCGGATCATCCGGTCCCCGTCGACGAGCGCCCGGCGCTGGCGGCGCGGGCGTGGCTGCGCGCGGGCATGTTCGAGACCGCGCTGCCGCTGCTGGAGACAGCGGTGAAGCTGGAGCAGGCGGCGGGTCGGACGGCCACGGGGCTGACCGTGGCGGACCTGTGGGTGGAGACGGCCCGCCAGGTGGGCTCGGAGCACCTGCCGAAGGCGCTCGCGTCCCGGGTGGCGCTGGCGTCGGCGGCCTGCGAGTGGGCGAAGGCGGAGCAGGATCTCGATGAGATGAGCGTGCTCGCCGAGGGCACTCCCGAAGAGATGCTGTCGGTGCTCACTGCGCGGGCGACGCTCTTCCAGCACGCCCAGGACCTGGACTCGGCCATCGAGACCGCGGAGGAGGCGTTCCGCACTGCGCTCCTCGTGGATGCGCCTCGGGACACGCTGTTCCGGCTCTCGGACCTCCTCGCGGACGTGGACTTGCGCCAGGGCCACCTCAGCGCGGCGCGGGACCGCTGGACGGGGATCGCGCTCGAGGCGTCACGGTCGGCGAGCCCCTACTGGGAGATGGTCGGTCGCATGGGGGCGGCGAGCGCCGAGGCGCAGCTGGGCCACTTCGAGGCCGCCCAGGACGGGCTGAGCAAGGCGGCGTTGCTCGCCGACGACCAGTGCGATCAGCTGAACACGCTGCTCATCGCGATGCGGAGCGGGTACCTCCGGTCCCTCCGGGGAGATCTCGAGGGCGCGATGGCCGAGCTCTCCGACGTGATCGAGCGTTCCTCGGCGCTCGGCGCGGTGATCGTGACGGGCCCGGGCGTGACGTACCTCGGTGAGGTCTGTCGGCGGATGGGGCGCCTGGAGGAGGCCGAAGAGCACCTCGGACGCGGCGAGCGGATCCTGCGGGCGACGGAGCAGAAGCTGACCCTCGGGGCGTGCCTCGCGGAGCGGACGCTCGTGGCCCTGGCCCTCGGCGACGAAGAGGCAGCCCAGCACCACGCCGCGGGCGCCGGGATGGCGGCCACCCTCACCGAGGGCGTCGAGCTCGAGCGGGAGCGGATCCACTGCGCCCTCGGGCGCGTGGCGGAGGTGACCGGTGACCGCACGGCCCTCGCCGCGGCGCGTCGGCGGACGGCGCGGGCGCTGGACGGACAGGCCAAGCTCCTCGAGGAGGCCCAGGTCGGACGCTGGATGGCCGTGGCGCCCCGGATGGAGGTCATCGAGTGGGCCGGCTGGCACCCCAAGCGGCGCTGAGGGCCGATGGCCGATGACGTTCGGCGCGACCGACTGAGCCGGCACCGGACGGTGCTCCAGAGGGTGCGCGGGCACCGCAGCGGGACCGACGACATCGTGGCGGCCTGGAGCGCGTGGCGTGCGGCGCCGGGTGCGACGCGGGTGCTCGATCTGGGAGCGGGCCACGGCACGGTGACCCTGCTGCTGTCCCAGCTCCTGGAGGAGGCGCGGTTTGTCTGCGTCGAGGCGCAGGAGGTGTCCGCGGACCTGTGCCGCCGGAACATCGAGGAGAACGGTCTCGGCGACCGGGTCGAGGTGATCCACGCAGACCTGCGCTCGCTGGGAGCGGATCTGGGGCGCTTCGATCTGGTGACGGGGACGCCGCCGTTCATGAGGCCCGGGAGCGGCGTGCTGCCCCAGGACCCGCAGCGTGCGGCGGCCCGGTTCGAGCTGCGGGGCGGAATCGAGGACTACTGCGCGGTCGCGGCGCGGCACGGCGACGTCGTCTCGATGGTGATGGACGGGCAGGAGGATCGGGCGCGGGCGGCCTTCGCAGCGGCGGGACTGCCGGTGGCGCGGGTCACCCGAGTGCGGCCGCGGCAGCGGAAGGCGCCGACCTACGTGGCCTGCGTGGGACCGGGTCCCCAGAGCGCGGAGCCCGAGGAGCTGGTCGTGCGCGCCGGCGACGGCTGGTCGGCGGAGTGGAGCGAGGTGAGGGAGGCGCTCGCGCTGGACTGACGCGGGTCAGGGGCTGGCGAACCCGGTGGTGGGACACCAGCTGCCCGCGGCCTCGCCGTTCACGCTGAGGGCGCCGCAGCCGTCGCATGTGGTCTCCCCGTCGAAGGTGACCAGGACCGTCACCGCATCGGCGTCCGGCGCGCCGACGTCCGAGAGATCGAGCGTCCCGGACAGCGGCTCGAGGGCGCATCCTTCGGGCTCGGCCTGCGCCCCGTCGCCTTCGGACCAGTGCCAGAGGAGGTCGGCGTCGAGGGTGCGATTGCTCTCCCCCGTCCACTCGATGCTCGCCCGGAGCGTGCTCCACTGACCCGGCACGCAGCCGAAGCCATAGGGGTGCTTGGCCTGCAGGGTGTCCCATGCCCAGTCGAGCGTGGTCAGTCCCGGGCCAAGCGTCACCGGCGCCTCGGGGGGGAGAGATCCGTGCTCGACCGTCAGAGCTCCACCCCGGTAGGAGGACGTCTCCCATCCGCGACTGGCGCAGCCGGTTCCGGACTCCCACTCGTCGTCGAGGACGTAGAGGTGTCCGCCCACTGCGAGCTCCTGCTCTGAGGCTTCGCCCGACAGCGAGGTGAGGGCGAGTCCGTCGAACTCCCACCACTCCGAGGAGGTGGCGCAGGTATCGGGCCCGAACATGCAGGGCGCCTGCGAAGCGGTGAGGGCGGCATCGAACGCGCTGCCGGACCAGGCCGTCGTGTCCGTGGAGCACCCGCCCGCCCAGGAGTCACCGGGGTGGGCTCCCTCTCCGGGCGGAGTGGGGTATGCGCTCCCGACCGACGGGTCGTTCGTCACCCGCTCGGGGTACCAGAGCGGGAGCGGGGGCGCCGCTGCATCCACCTCCGGGCAGGCGGTGGTGCGGGCGTTGGCGAGGGTCTCCTCTAGGTGGTCGTGGAGGTCTCGCGTGCGGAGCTCGGCGGCCACCTGCTCGGCCCAGGCGAGCAGCGCGTCCGAGTCGGACGGGGGCACAGCCGCGCAGCCGGAGCCGAGGACCAGGGAGAGGATGAGCGGTGCAGTCGGTCGCATGGGAACCCCCTTCGCTCTTGTTCGAGCGGCTTCAACGTGACGTTGGTTTCCCCCAAGATGGTTCCGCGTCGCGGTCGCGGCCACTCCACCGGCATGCCGCCTCCGGGCAGGCCCTTGCCGTTCGTAGCCCGCTCCGTCACCGTCCGCCCATGTCCGGCGCTCTCACGGAGTTCTTCTACGCCCTGACCCCCGAGCGGGTGATGGACGCCGTGGAGGTGGGGGACCGTCGGTGTACCGGCCGCTTCATCGTCCTCAACTCCTACGAGAACCGCGTCTACCAGCTGGAGCTGCGCGGCAAGGACGGCGGGGAGCCCACGTTCGTCGTCGGCAAGTTCTACCGGCCCGGGCGCTGGACGGACGACGCCCTGTACGACGAGCACGATTTCGTCGACGACATCGACGAGCTCGAGATCCCGGTCGTGCCGGCCATCGACCTGGACGACGGCGAAGTGCTCGGGAACATCGAGGGGATCCGCTACTGCCTGTATCCCCGCGTCGGGGGGAGGGCCGTCGAGGAGCCCAACGACGAGCAGCTGCGAAGGCTCGGCTTCCTCATCGCGCGCATCCACTCCGTGGGACGCACGGACGACGCCGAGCATCGGATGGAGCTCACGCCCCAGACCTACGGCTGGGACAACCTGGCGTTTCTGCTCGACAACAAGCTCGTGCTGCCGGCGTTTCGGGATGCGTACGCGAAGACGGCCGAGCTCGTCATCCAACGCATCGAGCCTCTGTGGAGCGACGTCCCGCTCCAGCGCATCCACGGCGACTGCCACCTCGGCAACATCCTCTGGATGGACCACGGGCCCACGTTCCTCGACTTCGACGACATGGTGATGGGGCCGGTGGCCCAGGACCTGTGGCTCCTGTTCGGGGGGACGGACGCATGGGGGATGCGACGGCGCGAGATCGTGCTGGAGGGCTACGACAGCTACACGCCGTTCCCGCGAGAGCAGCTGCGCCTGTTCGAGCCGCTGCGCGCGCTGCGCTTCATCCACTTCACGGCGTGGCTCGCCCGGCGGCACGAGGACCCGGCGTTCCAGGTGGCCTTCCCGCACTACGGGACCGAGCCCTACTGGAACCGGTGCATCGCGGACCTGCGGGAGCAGCTCGCGGTGATCGAGTGACCGCGCCCGCGGCGGGTCAGCGGCCCCGGAGCACCCCGACGTTGGCGCCCACGCGCTCGAAGCCCGCGCGTCGGTAGAACTGCTCCGCCCGACCGCCGCGCGCGGTCACGAGCAGGAGCCGTTCGAGGTCGAAGCGCGCGGCGGCGTCCTGCCACGCCCAGGCCAGGAGCGCCCGCCCGATGCCCCGGTTGCGGTGCGCCGGGCGTGTCCCCACCGACTGCAAGCGTCCTTCGCCCCCGACGGACACCACGCCGAGGGTGGCCACCAGCGCGCCGTCCAGCTCGGCGCCGTACCACGCGCCGACCCCGGTCTCAGCGCCTCCCAAAGTGATCACCGCCGCCGACCACGCGAGGTTCCGACGCAGCGCGGCGTCCCCGTAGGGAGCGGCTCGGCCCGCGTCGACCGCGAGCTCGCAGGCGAGGACGCGTGCGGCGTCCCGTCCCAGGTCGAGCCGGCGGAGGGTCAGACCCCCGGGGCCGGCCGCGTGCCCCGGGTCGAGCGTGGTGCCCTCCAGTGCCAGCGTGACGTCGTCCACGACCTCGAACCCGGCGCGGACGAACGGCTGGAGCTCGGCGACGTCTGCGTCCGGGTCGTCCCACCCCACGCACAGCGTGCGGACGGGCGTGTCGCCGAAGTGGTGTTCGAACCGGGCGGCGACGGCCTCGGGGGTCCGGCGGCCCGGCGCTCCGCGGAGGAGCAGTACGTTGCCGAAGGGGTTCTCGGGGACGCTGGGGAGCGCGCAGCGCCACCCCTCGTCCACCTCGTCGAGGGAGCCGAGGGCGGCGTGCAGTCCCAGGTCGCTGCGCCATCCAGGGGCGCGCACGCCGGCGGGGACGGGGAGGGTCCGCATGAGCGTCCGGCGCGGAGGGGGGCTCGGCGAAGGAGCCCGCGAGCTCGCTAGAACTGGACCACGGCGGCGATGCGGACGTTGATCAGGAACTGGAGGGGGTTCCAGTCCGGGTGGACGTTGTCCTTGATCTTCGGAGCGTAGGCGAGGCCCGCCTTCACCCCGGCGCCGATGCCGAAGTGCCGCGTGAACATGAAGTCCGCGCCGCCCTTCACCTCGAACGCGGCGCCCATCAGGGGCCGACGGCTCACGTTGCCCGCCTCGTCGGTGAGCGTGCCGACGGCGTACACGATCGTGCCGACGTCGCCGCCCACGTAGGGCTGGACGATCTTCAGGTTCGTGAAGCGGTAGCTGCCACCGAGGTAGAAGCTCGGCAGCGTGCGGTACTGCTGCTCGCAGTCGGGGCACTCGCGGATCGACAGGGTCCAGAAGTCCGCCTGGAGGTCCACCGAGATGCGCGGGTGTGGGAACACCCCGAGGTCGACTCCGTACTGGGCGAAGTGCAGGTAGTAGTTGGTGTACCCGCCGCCGAGGCGGGCGGAGAACCAGGGGCGGTTGCCCCAGCCGGTGCTCGACTTCTTGACCGAGGAGCCGCTGCGCGTGCGGCCGCGGCCCGACGAGTAGCTGTCGGCTTCGTAGCGGCCGTCGTCCAGGTAGGCGTCGTCCCGCGAGGCGATGGGCTCGGAGCCGTAGGAGCGCTCGTCGTAGGAGCGCTCGTCGTCGAGATCGTAGTCGTCGTCCTCGTAGTCGCCCTCGTCGTCCTCGTCCTCGTCCGCGTCGACGAGGTCGAGGTCGTAGTCGTCGTCCTCGTCGTCCTCGTAGGAGTCGCTGCGGGACCGGCCGAACTCGCGGGCTCGGGAGTAGCGGTCTCCGCTGTCCTCCTCCCGCTCCTCGGCGGCCTCACGACGCCGGCGGACGTTCGGGTTCTCCCGCTCGTCGTCGTCGCCGATGATCATCCCCTCACGGGGCTCGTCGTCCTCTTCGACCTCGTAGTCGTCGTAGTCCTCGTCGTCATCTCCCGAGGAGATCACGATCCCGCCGTAGTCCCCGTCGTCCTCCTCGAAGTCGTCGTCGTCGCCGCCAATGAGGATCCCCGAGGAGGGACCGAGGGTCAGAGCCGAGGCCAGGACGACCTCCTCCTCTTCCTCGGGCTCGTCCCGCTCGCGGTCGGCGTCCTGGCGGCCCTGGCGGTCACGCTCCTGACCGCTGGCTCGGTGCACGGGGTGACGCTCGCGTTCGGGTCGGCCCTGATCGGGGTGTGCATTGACTACCCGGTCCATCTCTTCAACCACCACACCCTCGAAGACTCCACGGCCGCCAGCGCGATCGAGCGCGTGTGGCCGGGCCTGCTCCTGGGCGCGCTCACGACGGTCGCGGG